>OBJA01000014.1_pt1 | contig 187431 bp, 174 predicted proteins | sample 1519751 | NCBI WGS metagenome assembly OBJA01 (sample SAMEA3881238, study PRJEB22517) | soil metagenome | biome: lake sediment; feature: soda lake sediment; material: sediment, water from around vicinity | place: India | collected 2013-12-23 | depth 3 m
CTGCTTTTCGGAAAAAGCGGTGCAAAGATATAAATTAGCGGTAATATAACGAACTTATGGATTGATTTTTATACACTCTTCTGATAGCTTCACCCAGAGCATCGGCTACGGTCAGGTATTTAATCTTATCGCTTCCCGTTTTTCGTTCAAGCGAGTCGGTAAAATATACCTCTTCAAGGACTGAGCGATCTATCCTGTCAATAGCCGGCCCTGACAGAACCCCGTGTGCGGCAAATGCCCTGACACTGCTGGCTCCTTCCTTTTTCATCAGGTTGGCTGCCTTGGTGATTGTTCCGGCAGTATCTATCATGTCATCAACAATGATGACATCCTTTCCCTTTACATCACCGATAACTGTCATGTTATTCACCTCGTTGGCTTTTGCCCTTGTTTTGTGGCAGATAACCATATCTGTCTGGAGCATGCGGGCATAAGTATTTGCTCTTTTGGTTCCGCCAACATCGGGAGATGCAATGATCGGGTTCTGAAGGCCCATTTTACTGATAAAGGGGATAAAAAGTGCCGATGCATAAAGGTGATCAACCGGTACATCAAAGAACCCCTGAATCTGGTCGGCATGCAAATCCATTGTAATCACCCGGTCGATGCCTGCTGCAGAAAGAAGATCAGCCATTAATTTGGCTCCTATTGAAACACGCGGCTTGTCTTTCCGATCCTGCCTTGCATAACCAAAATAGGGTATTACAGCAACCACATGCGCTGCGCTTGCCCTTTTGGCAGCATCAACCATCAGCAGCAGTTCAAGCAGGTTTTCTGCCGGTGGTGGAGTCGATTGTACAATAAACACATGAGAGCCACGTATTGTCTCCTCATAACATGGTTCAAACTCACCATCTGAAAATACCGGACATGAAGATAACCCAAGGTCTACATCAAGGCTGTCGCATATTTTTTCCGACAGGTGTCGTGTTGCCCTTCCTGTAAAAATCTTTAACGGATGATTTCTTCCTCCCATTGAAATGTTTTTTTTGTTATGAACTAAAGGTAAAGTTAATGTATTAGCTTTTTTATTGCTATGAAATAATGAATTAAATCTCTTTTTCCGGATCACTTCTGCCTTGATGATTTGTTAATACTGTCGATATAACTCAGAATTTCAGTCTTTCCCTGGGCAGTGCTGGCTGAAGAGGCAAAACCTGGCGGAATTTCCTCCCATGTTTCCAGCATTTTCTGCTTGTAAGCCTGAATATTTTGTTCCAGTTCTTCGGGTTTCAGTTTGTCAGCTTTTGTGAATATAATAGCAAAGGGAATCGAACTGATTCCCAGCCATTCCATGAATTCAAGGTCAATTTTCTGAGGTTCGTGCCGTGAATCAATCAGCACAAACAGACAATAAAGGTTTGGGCGCAACAGTATATAGTTCCTGAATGACTTTTCCCACTTTCTGCGTTCCTCCCTTCCTGTTTTTGCATAGCCATATCCTGGAAGGTCTACAAGGTACCAGTCATCGTTGATTAAAAAATGATTTATCAGCCTTGTCTTACCAGGTTTGCCCGAAACCTTCGCCAGCGATTTGCGGTTAGTCAGCATATTTATCAGCGACGACTTCCCGACATTTGACCTGCCGATGAATGCATACTCCGGCCTGTCGGGCTTGGGGCACTTCTCTACATCGGTATTACTTACAACAAAACTGGCTTCTTTAACTTCCATGGCGGAATTTATGAATTCAAATATTAGTATGGCTGGCTGAGCCTTATTAATGATTATTTTATATATACTTCCAGTGTTCTTACCTCTTCTGTCAGGGGAGTAAGGGCAAACATTTCGATGCTGGCAGGCACAAGCACTGTTTCGCCTGGCTCTATGATTTCTTCGCCGCCTTCATATTCAATTTTAAATCTGCCGGCAATATTCATATATACAATAAATGAATCGAGCAGGTTGTAATCTTTTTCTATTTTTTTATTGAATTCAAGCAGGTTGGTTGTAAAATAACTGCAGCTGACTATTTCGGATGACTGATTCTTCTCGGCGGTATACCTGGTTTTGTACTCTTCGCTATAACTGAAATCTATGGCGTCGATAGCCAGATCATTATGCAGCTCACGAAGGTTGCCACTGGTATCCTTACGGTCGTAATCGTAAATGCGGTAGGTAACATCCGATGTCTGCTGTATCTCTGCAAGCAGGATCCCTTTCCCGATTGCATGGACCCTTCCGGCAGGAATAAAGAATACATCGCCCGGACTGGCTTCCTCATAACACAGAATCTCCGGAAGTTTTCCCTGCTCAAGATACTCCATGTACATCTCTGGCGTGACCTCACGGTTGAATCCTGTGTTTATCAATGCCCCTGTTTCGGCATATACAACATACCACATTTCTGTTTTTCCATAGGCATTGTGACGCTCTTTAGCCAGTTCATCACCGGGATGTACCTGTATTGACAGATCATCATTGGCATCGATGAATTTAAACAGCAGGGGGAATTCTACACCAAATTTTTTGAAAACAGCATCTCCCACCAGGTCTCCCATGTAGATCTCAATCAGTTCATTTAAGGTATTTCCCTGCAAAAAGCCATTGCGAACTTCAGAAACACTATCTTCTACGCCTGAAATCTCCCAGCTTTCACCACAGTTGGACAACGGCCCGAAATTCTTGTTCAGCATGGTTCTGAGCCTGTCCCCTCCCCAGATTTTTTCAAGGAATACAGGTTTAAATTTTAGTGGATACAAACCAGGCATAATATGTTGTTTTTAAATAATACAATTATGATAATTCTTAGTGTTTGCAGGTACAGGTATTATTTTAAAAATGATAATCAACGGCAGCACGTTCAACCGTAGTTTCCTTGATTCGCTCCACCACTTTCAGATGTTCGGGATGCTCTCTGTAAGCATCCAGATCCTGTTCTGTTTCAAAATAGGAAATCAGGGCGATATCAAAATTTTTTGATTCAAGATCCTTGTTGACCCCTACTTCAATGAATTTTACTTCAAATATCTTTTCCTGAAGACCTTCGAGCATCGATTTCAGGTTGTCGATTATCTGCCGTTTTTCTTCAGCAGGGTAATCTTTGAGCTTAAAAAGTACTACATGGTTTATCATATCAAATGAATTTTTGTACCTTCGTTTCCGGCAGCGAAATTAATGTTTTCCTTGCAGCAATTTAATTAAAAACTTTGGATTCAGCCAATATTAACAATAAACTAAAAAGCACGATGCTCATCATTGGCATAGCAGGGGGTACCGGTTCGGGAAAAACGACAGTAGTGAAAAAGATAATTGACCAGTTTTTTGCGAAGGAAGTGGCCCTTATATCACAGGATTCTTATTATTACGACAGCAGTGACATCAGCCTGGAGGAAAGGCGTCAGAAAAATTTTGACCACCCCGATTCCGTAGAGTTCGATCTGCTGGTCGATCATGTCAAAAAGCTGCGTAACGGAAAAGGTGTTGAAGAACCTGTCTACTCATTTATCACCTGTACACGCCAGCCCCAGACCAGGCATATTGAGCCACGCGATGTACTGATAGTCGAAGGTATCCTCATCCTGACAAATGAAAAACTTCGCAACCTGATGGATATTAAGGTATTTGTCGACTGCGATTCAGATGTCAGGCTGTCAAGGGTCATCCGGCGTGATATCAATGAAAGGGGACGCGACATCAACCAGGTGCTCGACAGGTATGAAAAAACAGTCAGGCCAAGCCATCTGCAGTTTATTGAGCCTTCAAAACATTTTGCCGATATCATCATTCCTCAGGGGGGGATGAACCAGGTAGCCATTCAGATCCTTACAAATTATATCTGCCATACCTTAAATCAGAAATCAAATGCTTCATGATCTAAATCCCGAAGAGATTCTTTTTGTCGATATTGAAACAGTTCCCAGTGCTCCTGAATATGACGGACTGAATGAGAAATGGAAACAACTCTGGGAGCATAAAATGCAAAACAACAAGTTCAACGATGAGCCTGCTGAAGTGCTTTACGGACGTGCCGGTATATATGCCGAGTTCGGAAGGATCATCTGTATATCCATGGGGTACATCAGCCAGAAAAAAGGAGAAGTATTTTTCAGGGTGAAGTCATTCTACGATGAAAATGAAAAAGATTTGATTCTAAATTTCTTTCATGCGCTGGAGCGGTTTGCCAAAGTAGGAAAAAGAAGGCTGTGCGCCCATAACGGACAGGAGTTCGATTTTCCGTACATAGCCCGCCGCGCCCTTGTAAACAATGTGCGGTTGCCTAAAATATTTGATATTGCAGGTTCAAAACCCTGGGAGGTGAAAGAGTATATGATCGACACGCTTCAGTTATGGAAGTTCGGCGACTACAAGCACTACACTTCACTTTCCCTGTTATGTGAACTGTTCAATATCCCTACACCAAAGGATGATATCGACGGAAGCCAGGTGGCATCAATCTACTGGGAAGAAAAGGATATCGACCGAATTGTACGTTATTGTGAAAAAGATACCCTGGCAGTTGCCAATCTCTTACTGAAATACAAGGGAGATAAGATTATCCCGATGGAGAATATGGAGTCGGTATAAAGGAGTTTTAAGGATAAAAGCACTGTTATTGCTTCATCACCCTGTCCATTTCTCGCCTGGAATCTTTCTGTTTCAGGGTTTCCCTTTTGTCGTAAGTCTTTTTCCCTTTGGCAAGAGCAATCTCAAGTTTTGCAAGCCCACGGTCATTGATAAACATGCGGGTGGGAACAATTGTAAGCCCCGACTCTTTTAGCTTCCGCTCAAGTTTCTGAAGCTCTCTTTTAGTAAGCAGCAGTTTCCGGTCTCTTTTTGCCGGGTGATTATTGACGGTTCCCAGTTCATACTCCGAGATGTGGATGTTCCTTACATACAGCTCACCGTTCTGGAAAAGACAGTATGAATCATTCATGCTCACTTTCCCGCTCCTGATTGATTTGATTTCAGTTCCGGTCAGTTGCATTCCTGCCACAAGTTTCTCTATCAGTTCATACTCAAATGAAGCTTTTTTGTTCCTGATATTGATATCGCCTTTCGGATGTGCCACTGTTGGATGAAAATAATTGTTATAAAAATTCGGTTACAAGTCTCGACAGAAATATACTTAAAAAACTAAAGACAACAAAGTTTACCAACAGTGTGACGAGAATATATTTGATGTGATTCTTACCGGGAAACTCAAGCAAAATTTCGGCACCTGCCAGAAAAATAAAGAAACTGTACAGGCCTAAAATTTCAAGAACATAAAGAAACGGAAAAAGGTTTGTAAGGATATTGATGAGTATGGCAGGGGCAATGGAGTAGGCAACCAGTCTTTTTACTGCATTCAGGTTCTTTTTCCCCCCAAATGAACCAATCAGATAATTACTTATAAATACTGAGATGATGTAAAACAACATGAACAACAATACCTCACGCATTGCACGCATGAGCGGGAATATCACATAGAAGCCGGAGCCCCAGAGCATCTTGCCAATAAACTCAGCGACCCCTGCTGTCAGCACCAGTGGAAGAAAATATCCACCCAGCAATTCCTTCAGGCCGGTGGGAGCCACTTTTTCCCGTTGCCAGAACATAGCCGGTTTCAGGAGAACCATCCGCACTTTGCTGCCTTTCATTGAAATTTCCATTTTCCTTTCCAGGTTTGGCTGCAAAATTAATTCAAATTCGATGACTGATACCAATATATCCTGTTTTTTAGCTTTCATGACAGGTCAGGTGCAGCATTTCAGGTTCATTACCCGGTGATATACAGTAATTTTGCAGGTTATCACCGGAGATTAAAAAAACAGATTTTGCAGATAACAGAAGGTTAAAAGTATGATCGGCCTATGGTTGTACCTGCTTTTTTCTTTCCACCAGCAGCTTTTCAAGGGCAAACATTTCATCGCGCAAACGGGCTGCTTCTATGAAATCAAGCTCTTTGGCAGCAGCTTTCATCTGCTTCTTTGTCTTTTCAATGGCCTTTTCAAGCGCATCAGGAGTCATGTATTTAACTACCGGGTCAGCTGCCACATCTGGTATTTCAGGCTGTCCGTAACCTGCAGCTTTTTTTCCGCTCCTGAACTCCAGCCCGATAATGTCCCTTGTAGGCTTGATGATCTGGGTTGGTGTAATGTTGTTGTCCAGGTTATACCTTAACTGTTTTTCACGCCGGTAGTTTGTCGAATCGATTGTACGCTGCATTGAATCAGTAATTTTATCAGCATACATAATGACCATGCCGTTGAGGTTCCTTGCTGCCCGTCCTGCCGTCTGTGTCAGTGAACGTTCCGAACGCAGAAAACCCTCCTTGTCGGCATCGAGAATTGCCACAAGTGAAACCTCTGGTAAATCAAGGCCTTCACGTAAAAGGTTGATCCCAACCAGTACATCAAATTCTCCTTTCCGGAGCTGTTCCATAATTTCAACCCGCTCGAGGGTGTCTACATCTGAATGGATATACCTGGTTTTTACCCCCATGTTCAGCAGATATTTTGAAAGCTCTTCAGCCATCCGTTTGGTAAGGGTGGTAACCAATACCCTTTCATTGCGTTCGGTCCGCAGGTTTATTTCATGCATCAGGTCGTCAATCTGGTTGGCACTCGGCCTCACATCAATCACCGGATCCAGAAGCCCTGTGGGCCTGATGATTTGCTCCACCACCACACCTTCACTTTTTGTCAGTTCATAATCAGCAGGAGTGGCACTGACGTATACCACCTGTTTTACCAGGTTCTCAAATTCCTCAAACTTCAGGGGCCGGTTGTCAATAGCTGCCGGCAGTCGGAACCCATACTCCACGAGTGTCACCTTGCGGGAATTGTCGCCCCCGTACATGGCCCTTATCTGGGGAATTGTGACATGGCTCTCATCAATGATTGCCAGAAAATCTTCAGGAAAATAATCCAGCAGGCAGAAAGGCCTTGTTCCCGGAAGCCTCCCGTCAAAGTAGCGTGAGTAGTTTTCTATACCCGGGCAGTAGCCAAGCTCCCTCATCATTTCCATATCATATTCTACCCGCTCCTGGATCCGCTTCGCCTCAAGCGGTTTTCCTATTTCCCTGAAATAGGCTATCTGTGCTACCAAATCATCCTGTATATTACGTATGGCGGCCTGCAGGCGTGCCTTTGTCGTCACAAAAATATTGGCAGGGTATATTACCACTTCATTCATCTGTTCCAGGGTATGCCCTGTCAACGGGTCAAATGCTGATATTTCCTCTATCTCATCACCCCAGAATACAATCCTTATGGCAGTATCGGCATATGCAGGGTAAATATCCACCGTATCTCCCTTGACCCTGAAGTTCCCACGTTGAAAATCCACTTCACTGCGTGAATAAAGCGCATCGACAAGTTGCCTGAGCATCCCGTTGCGTGAAATCGACTGTCCTGCCTTCACGGTTGTAATGTTAGCATGAAAATCTTCAGGATTGCCAATACCATAGAGGCACGATACCGATGATACCACCACAACATCCCTTCTGCCAGAAAGCAAGGATGAAGTGGCACTGAGCCTGAGTTTTTCAATATCCTGATTAATGGAAAGATCCTTCTCAATGTAGGTGTCAGTTGTAGGCAGATAGGCCTCAGGCTGATAATAATCGTAATATGATACAAAATATTCAACGGCATTCTCAGGGAAGAACTGTTTCATTTCGCCGTAAAGCTGGGCTGCAAGTGTCTTGTTGTGACTCAGGATGAGCGTTGGCCGTTGCACCTTCTCAATGACATTGGCCATTGTAAAAGTTTTTCCTGATCCGGTAACCCCCAGAAGGGTCTGAAACCTTTCTCCGTTCTCTATCCCTTCCGCCAGCTGCCTTATTGCCTCCGGCTGGTCACCAGTAGGCTTATAATCCGATACTACCTTAAATTGCATATTGCAAAACTAATGAAGAGTTTTTATAAAACGAAATCACCGGCAGTTAACCGTTTGATATAATGGATGAATTTCAAATTTGCTGAGCTGACCGGCTGTTCCGGATTAATCGTTTCCACATCAGTCAGGAAACTTTCCAAATAATCAATGATGGTGGGGAAATTTTTTCCCTGTTGCATCAGTTATTCTTCATGCATCTTTTGTTCCTCTCCCCGAGTATAAAACCGGGTAGTCGGGTATGCAAACCGGATGTCGTCATGGATGCTGAATTTATCCAGTATATCCTGCCAGATTTCATTTTCAGAACCCCTACGTCTGCGTGGGTTGCATAAATATCGGATTGTCAGCATTATCCCAAATTCCTTCACCTTTAAATAGACATAAGGGGTGAGATGGGTGTAGTGAATGAGGTAATTTTTACTTGCCTCAAAAATCTCACGCTGTGCATCCCGATCAATGTTTTCTGCATGCCGGTTAATGATTTCCAGCAGGATTTGCTTGGCTTTCTGCCAGTTGCTTTCAAAGGTCAGCCTAACCTGCATCTCATTCCATATGTACTCAAATCCTGTACTGTAGTTAATTTGCGGTTCAGTAAAAACCTTGCCGTTGGGCAAATGGATAATTCGTCCGGTGCTCTGGTCGGCTTCAACCCAATTCCCAATTTCAAGAATCGTAAACTGGAACAGCCTGATGTCGATGACATCACCTGCATGTTCTTCGATTTGTATCCTGTCGCCAACAACAAATGGATGCCTGAAAATGATAAAAAACCACCCCGCCAGGTTTGTCAGCGGGTCTTTCAGTGCAATGGCAAGTCCTGCGGTAAGAAGGCCTAAAAAGGCACCAAACTGCCTGAATGCCTGGAGCCATACGCTGCTTACAAGTACAAGGCCTATAAATGGGAATATGAATGAAAGCGTGCGTTTCCACTGGTAACGGACTTTTATATTTTTTGTATTTCGCCAGACAAGGTGAAGAATCAGCAGGTGAAACAGGTAAAGTGCAATGATAATGGCAAGTGAAAGAATAATCTTATTCAGGATTTCAACCGGTAACCCGGATATTTCTGTTATGAAATCATGGACATTTCTCATCTGGTTCTTGTTATTGGCAGGAATTTACAAAAAAATCTGCAAACCGTTTATATGCCCCTGTAATTGCATATTGTTATTTATAATCGGCTATAACCACCTTTTTCTTCTGAAATACAGCAGCATGACTATGGCAATGGCGGTCATTATTCCCCACATGAAAAAGTATCCATACCTGAAATGAAGTTCAGGCAGGTAATCAAAATTGGTTCCATAAACGCCGGCAATAAATGTCAGCGGGATGAAAATGGAGGCAAAAATTGTAAGCACTTTCATAACCTCATTGGTCCTGAGGGCGACATTTGAATGATAGATGTTCAGGTAATCGTTGGTAATGTTGTGATAGATATCTATTGTTTCCAGCGATTGAATTACAAGGTCATTCAAATCCTTCAGAAAAGTCATCGTCTTTTTGCTGATGAACCCTGATTCCGACCGGTTCAGCAGGTACATCATGTCTTTAAGGGGAAAGACTGATTTTCTTAAAAAACCAATATTGGTTTTAAAGCGGTATATCTTTTCAAGGGTTGATTTCTGCGAGTGATGGAGCACCTCTTCTTCAGCTTCTTCAATTTTTGATCCCAGGCTTTCTATGGTGTGAATATAACCATCTGCCAGAGTATCCAAAAGGACATAAGCAAGGTAATCGGCCCCTGATTGTCTGATTCTTCCCTTGCCGCTTCTAATCCTTTCCCTTACGGCATCAAAATGATGTCCTCTTTTTTCCTGAAAAGTAACTACATAATCTGAGCCTAGTACAACTGACACCTGGTCGCCTGTAATGCGGCTGATGCTTTCATTATAGTTCAGCACTTTCAGAAAAAAAGTGATGTTTTTAGCGTTTTCTATGAGTTTTGGCCGCTGATCGGTATTCAGGATATCCTCCAGTTCCAGTGGCGGGATTGAAAAGCGTTCGCCTGCTTTTCCAATAAGAGAAGTATCCTGCAACCCATAAATATTGAGCCACATTACAGAGCCAGCAGGAACATTATCAGGGATCTCATTGAAATCATCCAACTGCACTTCGGTAAATCCCGTATTGCTGTAAATCATCAGGTGGATTTCCGATTTCTCCATTTTACGGTTCCCGATGAAAATAAGCGAACCCGGCATGGTGCCATGCGATTTCTGCCTGCTTTTAATAAAACGTGCCATTAACCGATTTCTTTTTGATTGCTGGAATGAATGAAGAGAACAGTTCCCAGAAGATCGTAACCGGTAAATACCTTTTCCTTTTCCCTTTTTATAAGTTCCTCGCGGATACCAATCATTGTAAGCCCTGCATTTTCAGAATATTTATTAATGAGGATTTTGGAAGGCACATCATCTTCCCTCACAAGGGTCCTGATATTTTGTTCTGATATGGGTAACCTGCCAGTTTGTACAAGTTCATTCATTGCCTTTTTTGTACTTTCAACTTCATGAGGCTCACAAATATTGAATATTTTGATTTTGCCTTTTTTCCAGTCAGGATGCCCTGTGATAATGAATCCCAGCAAAATCATCAGGTTGGCATTTTCAGTATCCAGTGGATTTATCCAGATGTGAATCCCTTTGTTAAAATAAATTTCCCGGTTACTCCCTGCCAGAATACAGATATCCATGTCACCTGAATTGACGAGCGAAAAATTATCAATGATTTCAGCAAGGTTCTGAGGATTGTCCTTATCAAATTCAAAAAGCACCATGTTGTTTTCCATTCCCGCTATACCGGGTATCTGGATTGCCTGTGCAATGGCTGAAGTATTGGAGGGTGAGATAATTGTATCGATATAAACATAGTTCTCCGTTTCATTTACATGATCAAGCAACCGGGTCAGTTCTTCCCTTGCTTTTAATACATTGGAAGTTGAATAATACCCGACAATATGGTGAAGATAGGTGCCGAATCCATACTTGTACGATATCCAGTTGAGCAGCCTGAATGCATTGTCACGTTTGAATGAATCTTTGGAAATGCATATGGCACTTGGCCTCCATTCAAGCTTTTTCTTGCTTGCCTGTTTTCTTTGTATCGTTAACTGCAGGTTCCTGTTCAGCTGAAAAAGGGCATTTGCAAAAATTGACTCAAAACCTTTGCGGTTTTTATGGTAGTTGTCAACAAACAGATAAATTGCAGCCATTAAAACAAATGCGAGAAGTGCATAGGGTGTGCTGATTTTAAACATCACCCATACTGAAACTGCAAACCCTGTGAATGAAATATACCAGCGCGACCTGAACGATGGGCGGTACGAGGGTGAAGAGCCAAAATGATTCAGGAACGATATCAGGCAGAGAGAGCCATAGGTCACCATGAAAAACATTGAGATGATTGTTGCTACTGCATTTACATTTCCCACGGCAACAAAAATAAAGGCGATAACAACTGTCACGAGTGAAGCATTTACAGGCTCATTGTCATGCTCCCTTGTTTTTGCAAGCCAGTTATTGATGCTTTTCGAGGGAAAGGCTGTATCGAGCGCCAGTGCCTGCAGGGTCCGGGGAGCGACCATCACCGATCCGAGTGCCGATGAAAATGTTGAGGCTGCCAGACCAAGCGGAATGATAATGATGCCGCCAAGTGCTATCCGGCTCATGATAAGCTGATGTTCCAGCAAATCTTCAACAGGTGCCGATAATGCAAGCTTGTAAACAACAAAGAAATAAATCACCATTCCTGCAATGGTAGCCAGGGTGGTGCCCAGTGGAATGGATACCGATGGTTTTTTCAGGTCTCCTGAAAGGCCTACACCGGCAGTCATTCCCGTAAAGGCAGGAAATACAATGGCAAAAACCACAAAAAAATCAGCAGGATTTCTTAACTGCGCACTTGCCAGGCTAAATTCTGAAACTCCGGCATGGTCGGTGGTTCCCATGAAAAACATGATCAGTGAAAGGAAAAGGATGGCCACCACAAAATATAATGCCTTTACTCCCAGATGTGCCCCTTTTTTAATGATCAGAAAGGCTAATGCTGCCATTGCCGGGATACTGATAACCTGCCTGGGCAGGGTTAACCCCAGGCTGTTTGCAGAAAAATTAAACAGAAATTCAAATGCCTCGGTGAAGGCTATCACATAAAATGCCACACTGATGGCCTGTGAGAGGTATAGTGCTATTCCTACAGTAGCTCCTATGTTCAGCCCGAATGACCGGGAGATGATAAAGTACTCGCCGCCTCCTTCCACCCGTTTATTTGTGGCAATTTCTGAAATGGCCAATGCGGTTGGTATGGTTACCATATGCCCCAGAAGAATGATAAGAATCACTCCCCAGAACCCTAATGTCCCCACAGCAAATCCGAACCGCAGAAACAGAATGGCGCCTAGAATTGTGGAAATGGCAGTGAAGAAAACCGGTGCAGTGCCAAATTTTTTTGATTGACTGTTCATATGGAATAAATCACTTTTACTGAATTTGCAACTAAAAATACGGATTTTAAGTCAATAACTCCAATAAATGAAAGTCATCAGATGAAGTTATTTAATTCCGGAAATTCCTTTATGTACCTTAGTCAAAAGCCTGAAGACGTTAAAATGTATATGACAACGCTATGTGATGATTTGAAACCCCGCATCATTATCATTTTTTTGTGTTTTAACCTTTGGTTAATTAATTTTACAACAGGGAAAATGTAATTTTCAAGGCATACCCGGCAACTTATTCTTCATTAAACTATTAATATAATGATTGAAGTCCGAAATCTAGATTTTACCTACAGGAAGTCGGGTAAAAAAGTCATTCACCAGATGGATTTTCATATCAGGAAAGGGGAAATCTTCGGATTTTTAGGGCCCAGTGGTGCAGGAAAAACTACAACGCAAAAATTGCTCATCGGTTTGCTTAAAAATTACAGGGGACAAATCAATGTCTTTCAGAAGGAGAGAAGCAGCTGGGGTAAAGAGTTCTATGAAAAAATCGGCGTGGCTTTCGACTTTCCGAACCTTTATCTGCGCCTGACAGCAAAGGAAAATCTGCAGGTAATCGGAGCCTATTACAAGGGGGTTGTTCAGAAACCGGAAGTTTTGCTTGATAAAGTTGGATTACTGGCTGACAAGGATGTGAGGGTCGAAAATTACTCCAAGGGAATGAAGATGAGGCTGAATTTTGTCCGCTCAATTATGCACAGCCCGCAATTGATGTTCTTCGATGAACCCACTTCAGGACTCGATCCTGTAAATGCACACATTATCAAGGAGATTATCCTGGATCTTAAAAAGGAAGGAAAAACAGTATTTCTCACAACCCACAATATGACTGTGGCTGAACAGCTGTGCGACAGGGTGGCTTTTATTGTCGATGGGCGCATTGCTGCAACCGGTTCTCCCAAAGAACTGATGATTGAACATGGGAAAAGAGTTGTCAAAGTTGAATTTGCCCTTAATGGCCGGTTGGCTGAAAGTGAGTTCGATATGGATACCCTGGGGCAGAATCATGAGTTCCTCCAACTGCTGAAATCGGGAGGTGTCAAGACAATTCACAGCGGTGAAGCTACACTCGAGGATATCTTTATTAAAATAACGGGAAGGGCGCTGTTATGAGACTTTGGAATGCAATTAAGTCGGACATGCTGTTTCAATATAAACAAGGTTTTTATTTTGTTTATGTGTTTGTGACGGTCATGTACCTGATCATGCTGTCGTTTCTACCCCATAAAATCTTTTTGATAGCAACTCCTTTGGTTATTTATACTGACCCTTCCGTACTGGGTTTGTTTTTTATCGGCGGTATCATTCTGCTCGAGAAAAGCCAGGGTGTGCTTTCAGTTCTTGTTGTCACGCCCCTGCGTACCTGGGAGTATATTTTAGCAAAGGTCATATCACTTGGCTTTATATCGGTACTTGCTGCCCTTGTAATAGCCATATTCAGCAGGTACGGACAGGTTGACTGGTTTCTGCTGACAATTTCAACCCTGCTGACCTCTGCTGTTTTTACGCTTTGCGGAATCATGATTAATGCGGGGTGTTACACAGTCAACCAGTATCTGCTTAAAACAATCCCATGGATGCTGCTGCTGACCCTGCCTGCTTTATCACTAATAGGGTTCCCGGGTTCATATATCTTTACCCTGGTACCCCCGGTGGCAGCCCTGCGGCTGATGCTGGGGGCCTTTACGGGAATAGGATACCCTGAGGCAGTTGCCCTGATCATTTATCTGGTACTTGCAAATTATCTGCTGCTGAAATGGGCTGTGCGTGTTTTTGAAAATAAAACTATTTTTCATGATTAAGTGATGTTCAGGATAATACATTTGAAAAACGATCTCAGGCTGATCATGCGCGATACGGTAATGGTTGCATTGTTTCTTGCACCATTGCTTCTGATAATTGTTTTTAAGCTCGTCGTTGTATTTCTTCTGCCATATGTTTCTTCAATAACAGGTATTGACCCTACAGTCTGGCAACCATGGATATTTGTTTTTGTCATCCTTGTCAATTCAGCAATGCTGGGTACAGTAACAGGCTTCATGATGCTTGATGACAAAGATGGAAACATTGCCGAACTCATGTCGGTTACCCCGCTGGGCAGAAGCGGCTATCTGTTGAACAGGCTTTCACTGGCATCGGCAATGGGTATATTTTATACGATATTGGCCTGGTTGTCACTGAATGTGGTCACAATGCAACTTCCGGACCTCCTGCTGCTGGCTGTACTGTCGGCTGTGTATTCAGCCATTATTGGCCTGGTCCTGTTTGCAGGTGCTGAGAATAAAGTAAAAGGACTGACTTTTTCAAAGGCGCTCAATATTTTTATATTATTCGCTTTTGCCGACCTGTTTTCTTTGCGCTGGTTTACAGTTCTGTCATGGTTTTTCCCTCCCTACTGGATTTCAAAAATCATCAATGAGGAATTGACATGGGCTGTAGCCATCTTTTCAACTGCTGTTCATCTGGCATGGCTGGTATTGTTTGTAATCTGGTATTTCAGGAAAAATGAATGAGGGTCTTTCATTAACTTTGGGGCCGAAACATAAATGATCATATGAAGAAGATTGACAAAACCTGGTTGTTTTTGATGTTTGTTTTTGGGATCAGCTATTTAATGGCCGGGGTATTTCTTGCCTTGGGTTGGGAATTTGCTTCCGTTAAAGGCATGATCATGACAATTGCTTACATGTTTACCCCAGCTCTTTCTGTTATCATTGTAGAAAAACTGGTGTACCAGGAAGAAATCCTGAACAGGCTGCTCGTTTCCTTTCAGCTGAACTGGTGGTTTCTTGCAGCAGTAATTCTGCCACCCATCCTTGCATTTTTGACTTTTTCAGTCAGTTTGTTATTGCCCGGTGTTTCATTTGCACCCGGGATGGAAGGGATGTTTGCCCGCTATGAAACCATTCTTACTGCCGAACAGCTGGCTGAAATGAAAAACAACCTCGACAGCATGCCTGTACACCCGGTATTGTTTATCCTGCTTCAGGGGCTTGTTGCCGGTGTGACAATCAATGCCTTTGCCGGGTTTGGAGAAGAACTTGGCTGGAGGGGATTTCTGGTAAGGCAGTTTGAGAAAATGAAATTCTGGAAAGCTGCCGGAATTATTGGGTTTATCTGGGGAATCTGGCATGCCCCCATTATCCTGATGGGCCATAATTATCCGCAGCATCCGGTTGCAGGTGTGTTTATGATGACCGTTTGGTGCATCCTGCTTAGTCCTCTTTTCCTGTATATAACAATCAAATCAAAATCGGTTATCGCAGCTTCAATCCTTCACGGCACAATCAATGCAACAGGTGCATTGTCGGTGCTGCTTATCTCGGGAGGCAATGACCTGCTGGTGGGGCTGACCGGACTTGCAGGCATGATTGCCCTGGCTGCTGTCGTAGCCGTTTTCATTGTGTATGACAGTTATATCAGCCGTGAAAAAGTAATGCAGGGAAAAGTGGGCAGGTATTTACCTGCGCTTTCCAAACAAAATAAATTCGATAGCCATGGATAAGGAACAATTCAGAGACAGGATTAAAAAAAGCATCGATGAACTGTTTGAAGTTTTCGATGAGCTTGATGCCCGTAAGGATGAGCTGAAGGAAAAATCAAGGGCCAGGTACAACGAAATCATCAATGAGATGAAAGACTGGGAATCGAAGTTTGAGTCGAAGCAAAGGCAGGCAAAGGAAGGAGGTGACCCTCACTGGGAGGAAGCCAAACAGGCTTTTGCCCGGAGTGCAGGCGCTTTCAGGGATGCCATGGAAAACCTTGCATCATTCCTGAGAAATTCTCCGCCACCTCCTGGCCCCAAAGGTCAAAATGATTCTCAGAATCCGCTTTAACCTCATTATTTCATTTTTTTTGCTCTCCTTTTTGTCACATGCAGCTGAATAATGATTATATTTTAGCTGCACAGAATGATTATGTTTTAGTCACATGAACAGCGAAAAGGTTCAGCAAAAGCTTAATATACTGGCCGATGCGGCCAAGTATGATGTCTCTTGTGTATCAAGCGGCAGCAGCAGGAAAAATTCCACCAATGGAATTGGTACAAGCCTGTCGTGCGGCATCTGCCACAGTTTTACGGAAGACGGAAGGTGTGTCAGCCTGTTTAAGGTACTGATGACCAACCACTGCATCTATGATTGCGCCTATTGTGTGAACAGGCGCACTAACGATCGTCCGCGTGCAGCTTTCACTGTGGAAGAAATTGTTGAACTTACAATCGGGTTTTACCGCAGGAACTTTATTGAGGGGCTGTTTCTCAGCTCGGGCGTCATCAAGAGTCCCGATTATACGATGGAACGGATGGTGCAGGTGGCCCGCAAACTGAGGCTGGAGGAGAATTTCAACGGCTATATCCACTTGAAGGCAATCCCCGGGGCCAGTCCGGAACTGGTTCAGCAGGCCGGCCTTTTTGCCGATCGGCTGAGTGTGAATATTGAAATTCCCACCGAGCCCAATCTTAAAAAACTTGCTCCTGAAAAGGATTTTGCAGCAATCATGAACCCCATGGAGCAGATCTGTAATGCCATCGTTTCAAGTAAGGAAGAACGCAGGAAATACCGGAAGGCACCCCAGTTTGCACCTGCCGGACAAAGCACCCAGCTCATTGTAGGGGCAACTACTGAAACCGATCGCCAGATCATTCTGCTTTCATCGGGCCTTTATCAGAACCAAAACCTCAAAAGGGTATATTTTTCAGGTTACATTCCGGTCAACAGTTATGATCAGCGGCTGCCGGCAGTCAATAAGCCACCTCTGGTAAGGGAAAACAGGCTTTACCAGAGCGACTGGCTGATGAGGTTTTATAAGTTCAAAGCCGAGGAAATCCTTACAGAGGAACATCCTTTTCTTGATTTGGATGTCGATCCCAAACTTGGCTATGCCCTGCGCAATATGCATCTTTTTCCTATTGACATCAACAAAGCCGATTATGAAATGATTCTGCGGATACCGGGAGTAGGGGTTCAGTCGGCCGTGCGGATCATACAGGCAAGGCGGCACCGCAGGCTTACGTTTGACCACCTGAAAAAGCTTGGCGTGGTACTGAAAAGGGCAAAATACTTCATCAAAACCAACGAACTTCCATTTAACCTGAAAATGGATTTGCCCCCTGAAAACCTGAAAAGGATGCTGCTCTCTGACAGTGCAGCTGCAAGGAACAGGGCACGGGATACGCAACTCAGTCTTTTTGACCTGTCATCGCCGGCACTTCCGGCAGGCAATCCGCGGCATTGAACCTTATCATAACAATTGAAAATCTGTTATTGTACCCAATCCTTCCATGGACAGGTAGCCGTCTGGAGGAGCCCTGTGCCGTATCTGACTGTCCACAGAACTATATCAGGTACATCCCAACTTCGGAACAACTTCGGTACAAATTCGCTCTGGCGCGAATTTATCGCGAATTTATCGCGAATTTGTCGCGAGTTTGTCGCGAGTTTGTCGCGAGTTTATAAGGTCCATTTAGCAGCCTTACTCCAGGGAAAAGCGGCAGGTAAGGAGCAACTGGTGTATGAAGGAACAATGCCTGAAAAAAAGCGTGTAATGGTGTAAAATTTTTTAAAAATTATTAAAGGACCTTTTTGTCCGTTAATAAAAAAGGTTAACTTTGTGATCTAAAATGTATCACAATGGAAAATACTTGTAACTCCAGATGGATGATTGTAGGTTTTATTGTTTTGTTGTTTCTGGTATCAGTACCTGATGCCAAAGCATGTGAATCATGTAACAGGGCTTTTCTGCAAAGCCTGCTTGAGAATGATAACTTCAACAGTCTTGCCTCCAAAGAGCTGAGGGCTTCAATTGCTGCACAGTCGGCAAAGGGGACATCACCAACCAAATGGGTGAATGATGTACTGGCAATGAATGATATGACAATTGCTGACATTACTCCTTCCGAACTCAGGGAGATAATGGCAAGCCATCCTGATGCCAATGCCCCTGCTCCTGCCCAGAATCCGGTTGCCCCCGGGGGAAATATGGGGCTACAGTTCAGGGATGTGAATACACGTGACAGGAATCTTCCGATTCCGGCAACCAGTTATGTGCCCCAGGATACCAAAGCAGATAAATACATCAGGATTACCCTTGAAGAAGGAGATACTTATATAGGCAACGGTGTCATCTACAAAGGGTTTACAGTCGACAACAAGATACCGGGCCCGACTGTAATCGTGGAAGAGGGTGACATTGTTTCATTTACAATTGTGAATGAAGGCAACATTACCCATGGAGCTTCCATACATGCCGCTTACACACAAACATCAAAATACCTCGGAAAAATTGCCCCGGGCGACAGTGCCACTGTTGTATTCCAGGCAAATACCCCGGGGGTGTATATGTATCATTGTGCCCCGGGAGGACATGCCATTCCCATGCATATCATTTTCGGGCAGTATGGGATGATTATGGTTGAACCAAAAAAGAAATATGAACTGGAGCGTATTCTGAACAAGAAGCCCGATATTGAATTGTTCCTGGTTCAGCATGAATACTATGCAAGCGGCAAGGATGCTGTTGACGGACAGGGAAAACCCATGTATACTGCCTTTAACGGCAAACTTTTCAGGTACATCGAAGAACCCATAACAGGAAAACCTGGCGACTATGTACGGATAAATTTCCTGAATGTTGGCCCCAACCTGGTATCGACATTCCATATTGTGGGGATTGTCTGGGATTTCGCCTACTGGCAGGGCAATCCCGAAAACAAATTTGTGGGCGGACAAACCGTTACTGCAGGGCCATCTGATTCATGGGTTATTGAATTCCGGATCCCGCCTGATGAGGGAAGCTACCTGATGTTGTCGCATGCCGTAGGTTCAACCGACAGGGGGGCGCTTGGCCTGCTGGTGTGCGACCCTGATGCTGATACTCCCAAAAAGATTCTTGCTGATGGGATTGCATGGAGTGAACAGGAAATGGAAGGTTTCAGGGAACAGGCTTTACGCACAATCACACCTTTTGGCCTTGGGTCTGACGATGTGGAGGTCCCGGTTGTTTACGACAGTAAAACAAAGGAGGTAACCGTACGGATCATCGGAAATTCGTTTTATCCTAAAATCGTTCAGGTGGCTCCCGGAACCAAAATCAAATGGATAAACGAAGATGTTTTTACATTCATGGAAGGTGAGTTCTCAGGCATCCATAATGTAGTTGTCAGGAGCGGTCCCGAGATATTTTATTCCAACCTGTTGTCGCATGCCGAAAGTTTTGAGCACACACTGAATGAACAGGGGGAATATACATATATCTGTACACCGCATCCTTACATGGAAGGAAAAATTATTGTGAAAGGCGAAACAGAGGAAAAAGCTAAACAGGCGAGGGTCTATTCTTCTGCAGGCCCCACCGATACAACTTTCCATCATTGGAGCATCCTGGCTCTTGCTGCCATTGCACTTGTTGTGGCAGTGTATGCAATGCTGCGTAAAAGTGAGCTGCCGGCGCGCAAAAATGCAGCATAAACTGCTGCCTGCCTAAATAGTAAAAGCTGTACTTCGGTCATTTTCCACCGGAGTGCAGCTTTTGTATGATGTTGCTTTCCCGTTTTCAGATCTGGCCTGAAATATTGTCCGTAAATTAATAAATTCTTTAAACTGGAAAGAAAGTGGCTTGTTAATGTAAAAGAAGAAGTTGTCTGACTTATTTTTACATTATGAGGAACAGGTTGAAAATATATCAAAAATACCTTACAACTCCGGGAAGAAGCATTTTCCATGGAGGATTGATTGCGGTTGTGCTCCTGGGCATTTTATTACTTGCAGGCGGCTTTTCAGCCCCCGGCAAGTGGATGATATTGCCTGCTGTGCTTGTCGTTGCTGCCGGAATGGTCGGAGGCCTCGTCAATCATTTTATTTTTCCCATTAAGTTCAAAGCACCACGGTTCAGGTTGCTCCCCCGGTTAATCGGCGGGGTTATCTATATCATGATAGTTGGTGTGGCCATCGTATTGGGAATGAATGGCAACATCTGATCTGTATTATTGTCTTCTGAAAATCTTAATGCTTAAACCCTTCTGGGCCGACCAGCCTTCCCTGTCGGTAAGGCTTATAAAGAAATGATAATCTCCTTCATCAAAATTTCCGTTTCCGTTACCATCAGGAATGGTTAATTCCACGGCTGTCTCATAGGTGGTTGTACCCGCAGGCAACTGAAAGTCCCTGATGAGATGGAACGGGTTCACGGGTGTTTTCACCGGTTCAAATGAGCAGTTTGTTACCTCTGTGCTATGTGCATGGTGATCAAAGTTGTCATGGATCTCGATGCTGTATGAACCCAGTGCCACATTGTCACTGAACCGGGCCCTGAAAGTAAAAGGTTCGCCAAACCAGAGGGTATCACAGTTCACAGGAAATGCCTCATCAAAACTCAGGCTGATTTCCGGTCTTACATCATCCGTTTCCGTTTTGGAACAACCGGCAGTAATGACTGCTGATATCATTGCTGCTGCAATATAGATGTATCTTCTTTTCATTTTTAAAGTATTAAACCAGGAACTGCAGAATTATGCCTTCACTTCTGCAGCCTGGCTGAAAATTTTAATGTTCATGTCCTTCACCGTGGTGGATGTCCAGTTCTTCCTCTGCAAAAATATTCCTTCCCAGCTGGTCGGTGACACTCATCCTGAAAATGTATTCACCTTCCTCTGCATTTTCAGGTATTTCAATGTCTTTATGGAAATGCGTATTTCTTAAGCCATTGAATTCGGTATAAATGGAATCAAACAACGGGGCTTCGTTGCCACTGCTGCCTGCCGGACTGCTTTTGTGCTTTATAATAATTCTTAATTCATCTATCCGGCCTGGTGCAGTAATATCTGCATCTACATGCAGTTCATGGCCTATGTAGCCTGTCTTGTTATTATCATGCCCCAGTTCAAGTAATACTATTTCAGGTAGTTTAACGTCTTCATCTTTTTTGCATGAAGTGAGGATAACAAGGATTAGTAATCCAGCTAACAGTACTTTCTTTTTCATTGTTTTCTGTTTAAAATGTTATTGCCATATTGATAATAAAGTTTCTTCCGGGCTGAGGTATGTTGATTAGCCTGTAGTAGCTGGTATGGTTATAGTACTTTTCACCGAGCAGGTTTTGCACCTGCATTGAGACAGATATCACGCTATTGCCAGCCTGTATTTCAGTTCCCGCCCCGGCATTCATTACCTGGTATCCCGGGGTTTTAACCTCCGGGGGAACTATCCTGTTTTGTGCATCTGCGATTGTAAAATCAAAGTTGATATATGGATTCAGGAGCAAACCGGCATTTACCGGGGCATATTTCAGGTGGAACAATGCTGAGGGCGGTGGGGAAAAAGGCAGTGTAAAACCTTGCTTGTCGCCTGAAAGCTGTTCCGAATAAACATGGTTCACTATAATTCCGGCCTTAAGCTGCCTGAGGATATCATAATGTGCATGCAGTTCCCCACCAATCCTGAATACCCTGCTTTGGGTATATTGAAAAACCTGTTGCCCCTGACCGTACAGCCTGTCGTGTTCAAATCCCGGGTTCAGGAAAATAAAATTCGGGAAATAGCTGGCAAAAGGAGTAATTCCAATTGCGAAACGGCGGGTGTGCCATTCGGTTCCTGCATCAACCTGGTAAGCAACTTCAGGAGAGAGCTCAGGGTTTCCCTTTTCAAAGCTGAACCTGTGATAGTTTACACCGTTTGCTGCCAGTTCCTTGGCACCTGGCATCCTGAAGCTCTTTCCTGCATTCAGTTTGAACAGGAAGTGTTCTCCGTTGAAGTTATAGCCTGCCGACCAGGTGATATTTGAAAAAGTTCTGTTCAGTTCAGGTGCCCTTTGAAGAAAAACGCTTCCGGCATCTGCTTCTTCCCCTGCAGGGCTCATGAACCAGTCGTTGTAGGAAGAGGTATGCAGTTCTCCGTAATCGTACCTGATACCTGCCTGCAAGATGCTTGTCTCTGAAAGATTTTTCCTGATTCTGAAAAATATACCTGCATTCAGCTGCCGGAAAGCAGGTATAATGAAATTTCTGCCGTCAATTTTGTTTTCCTGGAATTCTGCATTTACACCTGCACTTAATTCAGTATGGTTCTCAAATACGATGGATGGCCTGATGTTTCCTGAAAAAACTTTTTTGTCGAACTGCCTTTCAAGTTCTGCGGGAAAGTCCATCTCTACCGGAAAAACCGGTGGCATATATCCATGGGCTGTGTATGTACTCCATTCATGCCTGACATTTCTTTGATATCCCAGTTCGGTATTCATGCGAAAAATTCCTTTATGAAATCCGCTCCGGTTAATTATCTTGAAATGGTTTACCTCCTGGTACGGAAACCGGATATCCCTTGATGAGCTGTCGTGCATTGTGTTGTCTACGCGTCGTGGTTCCAGTCCGTGCGTATTTGCAAAGAACCCTGCTTTATTGTATACGTTGCTGAGGTAGAAACGGGTGAATGTGCCATTGTTCTGGAACCCGGCCGACAGGTGAAGGTTCTGCTCCCTGCCTGCAGTGTTTCTCAGCTGGTTTTGATGAAGGGGTATCCTGAAGGAATAAATGTCGATGCTGTCGGCAGGTACCCTGTAGTCACCATACCCAAGCAAGGTTGACCTGAGGGTGAAGAACAATTTCTCAGCCCTTCCATATATACTTGCTGATACTCCGCCTGAAGAATTGTTTGACCTTCCTGTAAGGGTTACACTGCCACCCAGTGAGTTTTTTTCGGGGACTTCAACCTGCCTGAGATCAATGACACCGCTGATGGCATCGGAACCATATGTAAGTGACGCAGGCCCTTTGATGATTTCAATCCTGTCGAATGCATACTGATCGATTTCAAGTCCATGGTCAGCTCCCCATTGCTGTGCTTCATGCCTGATGCCATTTTCAACCACAACAACCTGGTTGAATCCCAGCCCCCTGATGACAGGCTTCGACTGTCCTGCCCCGATATCGATTGTCCCGATTCCCGGCAAGCGGTCAAGGGTGTTCATCAGGCTGCCTCCCAGGTACTGCTTCATGAACCTGTTGTTTACAACTTCTATGTTAAGCGATTCTTCCCTGTTGCGATGCAATGCATAGTGGTCGGCAACTACTACCTCCTGAAGTGTTTGCATTCGTGGCCTGAGACTTATCTCAAAAAGCTGGCTTCCGCCGGGGTTTATCTTCCGGGTATATTCATCAAACCCGATGAATGAAACCTTGATTGTAACCTGACCCTTCGGTATATTCTCAATCCTGAATGTGCCGTCACTTCCTGTTGCTGCCCCCAGGTTCCCCGGCAAAATCACTACAGTTGCACCTGAAAGCGGTTGTCCCCTGTCATCAGTGACCCTGCCTTTCAATGCATTTTCAGTTTGGGCATATACCGGAAAAGATAACCAGACCAGCACGTAGAACATGAAAAACATTACCTTCATTTTGCAGAACTTTCATGATATGTTGAACTGCATCCTGCGCAGAACCCCTTGATGATTGTTTCCGTTTCCCACACCTGATAACCTTTGGGCAAGGGGGGAAGTTGCATTCCCATCGGTTCGAGACATCTTACCTCATTGCATGACTGGCAAAAAAAGTGTGCGTGGTTTTTGGTTTCTGACGCCAGGCCTCCAATAGCATATTTCACAAGCTGGTTATCCACCACAATCTTGTGAATGATTTTATTTTCCTGAAGTGTCTTGAATGTCCGGTAGAAGGTGGTGCGGTCAAAGTTTCCACTTAACCTGTTCCTGATTTCAGTTTCCGACAAGGGCTGCCCTGCTTCAGTTATCACTGAAATGATGCCTTCCCTGCAGCCTGTTCTTTTTAAATTATGGTCATGAAGAACTCTGTGTGGTTCCATTTCATCTGAATTTTATATTGCAACAACATTTCAATTGCAATATTGTTGCAACAAAAATAAAAAAATGCGGTAACAGCAGAATTGGAGTTATTCTTCATTGAAGGTATGACGGGGATAAACATCCGACCAGTGGAAATTATCCATTTTCAAAAGGCCTGCAAGCGTTTTTCTGCGGTTAAACAAAGCAGGGTCGCTCAGGAAATTATGGCTGATTATTTCCCATCCCCGTAATTTATGAATATCCGGCGCCTCATCCTTATGCAGTGCGATTGCATATTTCTCTTCTACCTGTTCAAGAAAGTAGGAGAGTGATGATCTTAACGGAGTAAGTGCATCTTTTAATTTTTCACCCTGTCTGCTGTTAAGCAAAATGCTCAGGGTTTCATCGAGGACCACGATATTTACGCTGATTGCAGCAGCGATGTGGTTGTTCGTATAATAGCGCAGCACAGGATAAGCCTGAAGGTTGATGGCATGACGTTCAATTTTTTCCTGGAGGGAAGATAATATTTGCCTTGAAAGGGAGGTGTCCTGATTTAACAGCCTGTATACAACCTCCTCGGGTGTTTTGCCCAGGCTTCTGATGGAAAGTGAAAGTGAACGTTTATGTATCATTGCTGATGATATGGATAAAAGGTATGTAATGGAAGTTGTAAAGAAGATAAACCCGAAAAAGGAAAAGATGGCTGTTAGAAATTCAAAAACAGGGGTTAATGGTTTGAAGTTTCCAAGTCCGAGAGTTGAAAGTGTATAACCCGTGAAATATAATCTTTCCCATGCAGTGGCAGCTCTTCCTGCGTCGTTTACAATTGCCTGCGGATCGGATGAGAAGATAAAAAACAATCCAAGCCAGGTCAGGATCAGCCAGGCCGAAAGCACCGAAAGGTTGATGAACATTCCGCTTAGCCTGTATATTTTCCTGCCTGTCAGCCTGACCAAAGCCTTCAGGATTTTATGGCTTGTGAAAGCTATATAATTTGTTATGTAAGCTGCTCCGCCTCCCGATAAGGTAGTGAAAAAGAAATCATACATGGTAACGGCAAGAATCAGTATTCCCAGAACAAGAAAAAATATTGTCATATTCCAAGCCAGTTTTTATGTGCACATGGGCTGATACACGGTTTCAGTTAAATCAACACCTTTTACTTTTATTTGTTTATACCCTCTTTTTCCGAATTGAGGGCACAATTCATACTGTTTGAGAAACAAGCTTTTTCATCACATTCATATAAGCTGAAAACATTTTTTAAATAGGGTGGAGGAAGTATATTTGCAGTATGCTCATATATTTCTACGATGGCACCTTTGCAGGATTACTGACATGCATTTTTGAATGTTACAACCTGAAACAGTTTCCTGATGCAATTTATGCACCGGGAAAGGTTTCTTCTGACATTTTTGCCAAAGAGGTAATCATTGAAACGGACACTGCCAAATCGGAACGTGTCTGGAAAGGAATTCAGCCAAAACTTTCTCCACGCAACAGGCAGTTGCTTTATTATGCATTTTTATCGGAGGCTGAAGGGATTGAAATGAGCATTCTGAAGTTTGCCCGCCGGCTGTTTGCAGGTCAGCCTTCAGTGGAAACCGATTTGGGCGACGATAATGTGCTGCAGGTTATACAGTCAGCACGAAAAGTGAAAAAGGAGGCCATGAGGATGCTACAGTTTGTACGCTTCCAGCAGACTAAGGAGGGGTTTTACTTCTGCGGCATAGAGCCCTTATATGATGTATTGCCGCTTGTGCTGAATCATTTCAAAAGCCGTTTTGCCGACCAGAAGTGGCTTCTTTATGACTTAAGGCGGAACTACGGTGCATGGTATGATTTGAAAACCGTTGAGGAAGTGGAATTGTCAACCGGTGAAATCAACAGGCAAACCGGAAGAGTAAGTGAAAATGTTCTTGATGAAGGTGATGCATTTTACCAGACACTCTGGAAGTCATATTTTGAGCATATCAACATCAAAGAGCGGAAGAATCTGAAGTTGCAGCGTCAGCATATGCCGCGCAGGTTCTGGAGGTATCTTACGGAAAAATAAACCCTGACAGGGTTCAAAATTCTGTCAGGGTTTATTTTTATTATAATTCTTTTTTTGTCCGGGGCAGCATAAGGTTGAGTATGATGCCTGTGAGTGCTGCAAGTCCGATGCCTGCAAGTGAAAAAGTACCATACTGGATAATAGCTCCGCCAATCCCCACAGTAAGCACGATGGAAACAATTACCTGGTTACGGGTTTCCGACATATTTGTTTTTGATTCCACAAGTGATTTAATCCCGATTGAGGCTATCATGCCGAAGAGCAACAGCATGATACCACCGAGGACCGAAGCAGGAATGGTTTTCAAAAATCCGCTGATCTTGCCGATAAAAGCAAATAATATGGCTGTTACAGCTGCTATGCGGAGCACAAACGGATTTGTTATTTTGGTAAGTGTAATTGCACCGGTGACCTCTGAATAGGTTGTATTGGGTACCCCTCCAAAAGCACCTGCCACTGCTGTTGCAAGTCCGTCACCAAGAAGGGTGCGGTGCAGTCCCGGCTTTTCAATGAAATTCTTGTTGCATACTCCACCAATGGCATACATGTCGCCCACATGTTCAATGATGGGGGCAATGGCCACAGGAACCATATACAGTATTGCCTGCCAGTGGAGTTGTGGCATTGTGAAATGGGGAATCATTATCCAGGTGGCCTCCCTGATGGCTGTAAAATCAACCTTACCCCAGATTACTGCTGCAATGTATCCAACAATAATGGCTATAAATATGGGGATGAGTTTTGCCATGCCTTTTCCCCAGATGACAACAATCACGGCTGTTAAAAGTGCAATAATGGCAAGAGGCCAGTCGCTTTTCGCCATGTCAACCGCAGCCGAAGCAAGTGATAAACCAATGATCATAATGACCGGGCCAACCACCACCGGTGGGAAAAGCCTTTCGACAAAGCTAATTCCCCGCGCCTTTACAAGTGCCGATACCAGCGTGTATACAAGGCCCACTACAATAATGCCCGACAGGGTGCCTGGCCAGCCAAACAAGCGGGTGGCTTCAATGATGGGCGCAATAAATGCAAAACTGCTTCCAAGGAAAACCGGTACTTTACCACCTGTTACCAGGTGAAATATTAAAGTGCCAATACCCGCAGTAAACAATGCTACTGAAGGGTCGATTCCTACCAGCAGTGGTACGAGTACGGTTGCACCAAAGGCAACGAACAGGAACTGGACTCCGAGAATGGTGTTTTTAAAGGTAAATTGGTTGTTTAAGCTTTTTAATGCCATCTGTTAAATTATTAATATAAAAAAAAGGTTTTTTGTCAATTCTACTTATAGTGCCTGAACAAAAAACCTTTCTCTCATTGAAGTGCTTTTAATTATCCTTCTTTTTTCTTTTCGTTATTCATTACCAGCTTCAGGTTAAGCTCATCGAGCTGTTCCTGAGCAATGGGTGCAGGTGAATCATTCATTACATCACGGCCTGCATTGTTCTTTGGAAAGGCTATGACGTCGCGGATTGAATCGAGGCCCGCAAACATTGATACGAGCCGGTCGAATCCGAATGCTATTCCTGCATGGGGTGGTGCGCCATATTTAAAGGCATTCATCAGGAAGCCAAACTGTGCTTTCGCCTGTTCAGGTGTGAAACCCAGGATATCGAACATCTTTGCCTGCAGTTCCGAATCGAAAATACGCACTGACCCTCCGCCTATTTCCACCCCATTGATTACAAGGTCGTAAGCATTGGCCCTGACCTTTCCTGGCTCACTGTCGAGCAGAGCAATATCTTCAGGTTTAGGTGAAGTAAACGGATGGTGCATTGCAAAAAAGCGCTGGCTTTCTTCATCCCATTCAAGCAGCGGGAAATCAACTACCCACAACGGACTGAATGTTCCTTTGTTCCGAAGGCCTAGGCGGTTGCCCATTTCAATACGCAGTTCACCAAGAGCCTTCATTGTCTGATTTTTGTCGCCCGAAAGAATCAGAACAAGGTCACCTGGTTCAGCCTGCATGTTATCTAACCATCCCTTTAAATCTTCAGCCTGGTAATATTTATCGACCGATGATTTGATGGTTCCGTCTTCATTATATTTGACAAACACAAGTCCTTTGGAACCAATCTGCGGGCGCTTCACCCATTCTGTCAGTTCATCGGTTTGTTTTCTTGTATATCCAGCACAACCCTTGGCGCAGAATCCTCCGATATGTTCTGCAGTATCAAATACAGGAAATCCCCTGCCTTTAACAAGGTTTGTCATGTCATGAAGCAGCATGCCGAAGCGGATGTCAGGCTTGTCAGAACCATATTTCTCCATGGCTTCATGATAAGGCATGCGGGGAAAGGTGCTGATTTCTGTCTGAAGGACCTCTTTAAACATATATTTTGTCAGTCCTTCAAAAGTATCAAGTACATCTTCCTGCTCAACAAATGACATCTCGCAGTCGATTTGTGTAAACTCAGGTTGCCGGTCTGCGCGCAGGTCTTCATCCCTGAAGCACTTTACAATCTGGTAATATTTATCGAAACCTGCCACCATAAGCAGTTGCTTGAAAATCTGGGGTGACTGAGGCAGTGCGTAAAACTCCCCGGGGTTCATCCTGGAGGGAACCACAAAATCGCGCGCTCCTTCCGGGGTTGATTTAATCAGTACTGGTGTCTCTGTTTCAATGAAACCCTGCCCGGCAAGGTATTGCCGTGCCGAATGCGCCATTTTTGAACGGAGTTCCAGGTTTTTCCTGACACTGCTGCGCCTGAGATCAAGATATCGGTACTTCATGCGCAATTCATCACCTCCATCGGTATCATCCTGGATGGTGAAGGGCGGAACTGCTGACGGACTTAAAATAGTCAGCTGCTTGATATCGATTTCGATATCCCCGGTAGGGATATTTTTGTTTTTGCTTGAGCGTTCACGTACAACACCTGTGGCCTGAACAACATATTCACGTCCCAGTTTCTGGAAGATTTCCTTTACTTCTGCCGATGTGTTTTCATCGGAAACAAGCTGGGTGATTCCATACCTGTCGCGCAAATCGATAAAAGACATGGCTCCCAAATCCCTTACCCTTTGAACCCAACCGGCCAGTATGACCTGTTGCCCAAGATGTTCAAGTGTCAGTTCACCACACGTATGAGTTCTGTACATGATTCTTTTTTTTGATTTGGTTGCGAAAATAAGAAGATTTTAGCAATTTCATCGCCTCAAATTGAGATATATGATTAATCCGTTTAACGACGAATACTTCATGAAAAGGGCTTTTGCCGAAGCAGTTCAGGCATTTGAAGAAGGGGAGATTCCGGTGGGGGCTGTTGTGGTTGCAAATAACAAAATCATTGCACGTGCACATAATTTAACAGAGACACTCAACGATGTAACAGCACATGCCGAGATGCAGGCTATAACAGCTGCTGCAAATATGCTGGGAGGAAAATACCTGACTGATTGCACCCTGTATGTTACCCTTGAACCGTGTGCCATGTGCGCTGGTGCATTGGGCTGGGCACAGGTGAAGAGAATAGTATTCGGCGCATCCGATCCAAAAAGGGGATACCGTAAGTATGCCCCCGGAACCCTTCATCCCAAAACTGAGATTACTGGTGGTATCCTTGAAACCGAATGCGCCGAACTGATGCAGGAATTCTTTAAGGATAAAAGATAATTCCCGTTAATTTGTTTCTACTGTAAGGCTTGATTTGCCGGCTGCATCAAATGCTTTCAGCATCACTTTTCCTTCTGCAGCTACAGGCTCCCTGTAAACAGCTGAACTTCTTCCCGGTTCCGACCCGTCAGTGGTATACCTGATGGTCAGGCCCGGATATGCCGTATTGGCTTCAAGCATGCCATTGACAATTCTGGCACCAGGTGCCGGCACCCGGTAATTGAAGCCTCCATAAATACCAGCCATACGTGGCAGTTCTTTTTGCGCAAGTGTATTGGCAAACCGGTTCCATCCTTTATCCATTTCCTCTTCACGCCTGGAGCGGTTTTCAATGGTCTCCCAGTTCCGTTCAGGTGACCATGCGCTTTCAGCAAAACCAATCAGTTTAGGCAGCAGGTAATATTCAAGCATGCCGGGGCCTTTGATTGTTTCACTCCATATCTGGGCCTGGACACCATAGATGTTTTGTCTTGCACCAGGCTTCAGCCGTTCAAGATTTGCATATTCTCTTTCAATGTCAATGGGCCGTCCCATTGCATTGCGGGTTGTTGTATAAAACATATTGTAGGGAGCCACCTGCCATGCATCACGCGTATTTACAAACCCTGCCCAGTAATGTCCCGGCTCACGCGGATCATTATTATATGCCAAATCAAAATAATAGTTTGAAACATTGCAGAGGATGACAGGATATCCCGCATTGGCCATCCTGTATGCCAGGTCAGTGTTTGTTCCCTGGTTATTCCATACATATGGATAGACTTCCTTTCCTGCAAATTCAGGATTGGCAATATATCCGCCCTGCTCATCCTTCAACAGGGCTACTTCTTCCCATCCGCCTATTTTCAGGTTCTTGTTGCGCAGCATTTCCACAATGTGTCTGAAAAAGTAAGCCTGCAGATTTTTAGGGTCAGTAATGTCGGGAAGGGTTTTCAATAGCTCTGCACTCAAAGGTGAGGCTGTCCATGAGCCCTCTGGGACTTCATCTCCACCTGTATGGAAAAATTCAAGTTCAACACCCGCATCCTTATAAATGTCCATTATGGCATCAACAACTTTCTCATAGAACCTGTAGGTAGATTCACGTGCCACACTCACAACATTGTCAGTGTACCACTGCGCCGAAAGGTATTCTGAGGTGTCTTCAGGGTCAATCAGCCTGTATTCATTTGCTTTCTGTTCATCTCCTGCAGCCATAAACTTCTGGTAACGTGCCTCCATTGCCTTAATGGCTGCGCGTGAATGCCCCGGAAAGTTAACTGCCGGAATTACATTGACATGGCGCGATTTGGCATATTGCAGAAGGTCAATGAATTCCTGGCGGGTATAATATCCGCTGCCATAGCTCCCTTCTGCATTTGGAAACGGTCCTGAACCATATGAAGGATGAAGTGCATTGGCTTCTTTTGTTGTATGACCGCGCTGGCCCCCTACTTCTGTCAGTTCGGGCAGTCCTTCTATTTCAAGTCGCCACCCCTCATCTTCTGTAAGATAAACAACCAGGTAATTTCCTTTGTAAAAAGAGAGGATATCGATGATTCTCTTCAGTGTTTCAGTTGTCTGGAAATTGCGTGCCACATCAATCTGCAATCCGCGGTATGGGAAACGCGGTGCATCTTCAATAACTGTTTCATCAAGAACAACCTCGGCACTGCTGCCCCTGAAGACTTCAACAGGGAGCATGGCAACCAGGCTTTGAAGGCCGTAAAGTACGCCAGCCGGATCACTTCCCCTGATAATGATGGATTGATCAGGCCTGATTTCAAGTTGGTATGCCTCACTGGTTTTACCCCTTACCGACAGTTTCCCCGTTCCAAGGAATATGCTTCCGGCAACAGGAGCATTTCCTGTTGACATCTGTGGCTGCTGCCCTGTCAGCCTTCCCAGGATTTCAGTGATGTACTTTGCTTCATTTTCAAGACCTTCTTCATAAATAATCTGCACCATTTTATCAAAAACAACCTTTTTCCCTGTTGACTTATAACTCACAGGTGATGGAATAAAAGGAAGTAAGTCTTCTTTAGGTGTCACCGATAACATCTGGTACTCTTCAAAATTCCTTTCTGCTGACGCAATTGGTAAATGATCTCTCTTGTGGCGCAACCCCTGTTCAGGTTTCAAAGGATGAATTGTATAATTGGTTACTGGAACAACTTCTGCTTCATTACCCTGCCTGTCGTAAAACACAAAGTACGGACCGAGGGGGGCATCTGTTTCCTTTATTATCCAGTCAGAGTGCTCAGTGGTTATTTCAATCATTTGTCCCGGTGCCAGTTTAAATTGCTCCAGTGGCTTCATAACAAACCAGTCGCCGCTTATAAATTCTATTTCAACATGATTGTCAGCCGACAATGGCCTGCGTGGCATCTGGTTGAAATATAGTGCCCAGTTATTGCCATTTAAGGTGCGGCGGCTGTTGTTTTCAATGGTGAAACGGGCCATTGCCTGGGGCCTGTCGGCATAATCGTTACTGATAAGCTCCCAGCTCACATTGATGTCACCCGTTGATGTGGTATCGGGTGTGCATCCAATAAAAAGTGACAAAATCATGGAAAATGCGATGACTCTGTTTTTCATTTTCAACAAATTATTTATGTTTGACATTTTAAAAATTTAAGGAAGATAATAATTTCAATTAATTATTTTCATAAACTACCAGAAAAAATGACAGAATTTAAACGCCTAGTTTCTCTCGATGCATTCCGCGGATTTACAATTGCTGCCATGATAATGGTGAATTATCCGGGCAGCTGGAGTCATGTTTATGCACCATTGCTTCATGTCGACTGGCATGGATTGACCCCTACCGATCTGATATTTCCCTTTTTCATTTTCATTGTCGGTGTGTCCATAGCACTTGCATACTCCAAGAGGCTGAAGGCGGGATTGCCTAAAAAGCCAATGTACAGTAAAATTCTCTGGAGGGCTGTTAAGATATTTGCTGTAGGGGTTTTATTGTGGTTGTTTCCGAAATTCGATCTTGATAATATCAGATATGCCGGGGTGCTGCAGCGTATTGCCATTGTGTTCCTGTTTTCAGCAATTCTCTTTTTAAATTCAACATGGAAAACGCAAGCCATAGTGGCCGCAGTGCTGCTTGTGGGGTACTGGCTGGCAATGGTACTGATTCCTACACCAGGGTACGGACAGCCAATGCTGGAGCCGGGTGCCAACCTTGCAGCCTGGATTGACAGTAAAATTCTTCCGGGATATATGTGGCAGAAAACATGGGATCCGGAAGGAATATTCAGTACACTGCCTGCAATTGCTTCGGGAATCACCGGCCTTCTTGCCGGCCATATCATCCTGGGAAAACTTTCAGCCGAACGTAAGGTTATTTACCTGTTCTCATTTGGCTTCATCGCTTTTGCAACCGGATACATGTGGGATTATGTGTTTCCTGTCAACAAGAATATCTGGACAAGCTCCTTTGTCCTGGTTACATCAGGCCTTGCTGCCATGGTTCTCGCAATTAGTATGTTTTTTGTCGACCTGCGCGGACATACCCGTTTTACAAAGGCAGGTATAATATTCGGGTCAAATGCAATTGCAGTTTATGTTCTTGCTGATGTCTGGGGACAGTTTTTTTACAGCATCAAATATTTTGGGAGCAGCCTGAACGTTCATTTTATGAGGATGTTTGAGAGCATGGGGTGGAGCCTGAAATTTGGAAGCCTTCTGTTTGCAGTGCTGTTTATTTGTTTCAATTTCATTCCTGCATGGATTTTATACCGGAAAAAAATATTTATTAAACTTTAATCAGTCAATGAAACATTTGATTTTTGGCTTCATACTGGCATCTTTATTCATGAGTGCCTGCCAGTCGAAATACCATGGGGTTCCTGAAAGCTATTACTCCCTTCTTGATTCTGCCTTTGCAAAATCGGGGGAAAATAAGGCAGAACTTGAAAAGGTTTTGCAGTCGGTCAACAGGAAACAACGTGCAGCAGCTGCTTTTCTTATTGCCTATATGCCTAAAAAAGATCTGCAGTCGCTTTCATCCGAATTTATCCTCGACCAGCTGAATGGTGCATTCAGGGCCAGATCTGAATTCTCCTGGTGCAAAGAGCTTCCCGATTCAATTTTCCTGAATGAAGTGCTTCCCTATTATAATCTTGATGAAAAAAGGGATAACTGGCGTGATGATTTCTACAACCGGTTTGCACCTTTTGTCAGAAATTGCAGCAATATTTATGACGCAATTGATTCTGTGAACATGAATATCATGGAAGTGTTGGGAGTTGAATACAATACCCGCAGAAGCGCCGTCAATATAAACCCATACCAGGCTATTGAGGAAAAGATGGCAACCTGTACGGGCCTTTCATTCCTTCTGATTAACGCTTTCCGCTCGGTTGGAATTCCCGCCCGCATCGCAGGAACCCCTCTTTGGACAAATATGCGGGGCAATCACAGCTGGGTTGAAGTATGGATCGATGGTGAATGGTACTTCACCGAGTATTATCCTGATGCACTCAATAAAAGCTGGTTTGTGGCCGATGCCGGAAAAGCCGACCCGCAGAAACCTGTACACTGGATTTATGCAGCATCATATAAACCTGCAGAAACGCATTATCCCCTTATCTGGAAAAGAGATTCAAGGGAAGTCCACGGGGTGAATGTCACCGACAGGTACATCCGTATTTACCAGGAACAACTGGCCGGAAGTGAGTTGAATGACGATGAACTTCTTGTAGATGTTGTCCTTTACGTGGAACAGGCCGGACAGGATGCCCAGGGAAGAACTTCTGAAAAAGTAACCGTGTGGGATGGTGACAGCCAGGTTGATTTTGGCTATACACCCCGACCAACCGATGACCTTAACAATTTTCTAAAGTTCAGGCTGAAAAAGAATAAAACTTACCGCCTTGAATATGAAGATGGCAACGGGCAGAAAAAATCTTCGGAAATAACAACAGGTACCAGTCAGGGTGAGATAATCAAACTTTTTAAGCTGTAACCAGCCTATTCAGGGAGAACCTTATTCTTCCTCTGTAATGATAAACCCTGCTTTCTGTAAGTCGCTCCAGAAGGCAGGGTATGATTTTGTGACCACTGCCGGATCATCAATAACCAGCGGGTTGCCTGCCAGGGCCAGCGGTGCAAAGGCAAGTGCCATCCTGTGATCATGATATGTCTTAATGACAGGAAAGGTTTCTGTTATTGAATCATCCTTTTTCCCGTCCCATGCAAGTTCGCCTTCGGCTGGTTCTGTTATATGTGCACCCAGTTTCCGGAGTTCGTTCTGTAATGCTGCAATCCTGTCAGTTTCCTTTATTTTCAGGGTTTTTAACCCCGAAAAATGAAACGGGATATTTTTTGCAACACATAAACATGCCATGGTTTGAGCAACATCGGGGTTCTCAATAAAATCCAACACCACTTTTGCAGGTTCAGGTAACTGTCTCTTAGTAATGATCACCCCTTCATTTGTTTGCTGCGATTCTACCCCAAATTTATCAAACCATCCTGCTATACTGGCGTCCCCCTGCAAACTGTCGGTGCGGAGATTTTCCAGGAGAACCTGCCCGTTATCCGTAAGTGCAATTATTTCGTACCAATACGAGGCCCCCGACCAGTCTGCTTCTACAGTATATTCTGCCGGAAGATAATTCTGCTCCGGGACTGTGATGATATTTCCATCCCACTGGTACCTTATGCCAAAACGCGCCATCAGCTTTAAAGTGAGTTCGATATAGGAGCGGGAAGTAATATTGCCGTTGAGCTTCAAAATGAGTCCGTTTTCAATAGTCGGAGCTATCATCAGCAGGGCTGAGATGTATTGACTCGAAATACTTCCATCCAGTTCAATCAGGCTGCCTTTAAGATGTGATCCATATATTTTCAGTGGCGGGAACCCTTCCGCTTCAATGTATTCAACTCGTGCCCCCAGTTTGTTGAGTGCCTCGGCAAGTATACCTATCGGCCTTTGTTTCATCCGCTCAGAACCGGTTACCTCCCATTCCCCGGCTATTTTTGCCAGGAAAGCTGTCAGGAAACGCATGGCTGTCCCTGCATGACCAACATCAAACTTGTTGTTGTTCGAGAAAAGTGCTTCCTGCAGCACTTTTGTATCATCTGAATCCGACAGGTTATGAAGAGGGTAGGGGTTGAAACTTAGGGCATTGATGATTAAAACCCTGTTGCTTATGCTTTTTGATGAGGGAAGGTTTATGCGGATGTCTTTTATGTTTTTACCTGCAGCTACTTTATGTTTCATGAATCAATACTCCTGTTATTTGATTGAATGGCCTGATTAATATCCGGGTCATGCATTGGATGGGGATATTCCGGTTAGGGAAGGTTTCTGTAATAGGTCAGTGCATCATAAATCATTTCCCTGTCACAATGCCTGTTTATAACTGCATCGCCCGGTTCTGAAAGCAGCGTGAAATTTATTCTGCCCGACTCGTTCTTTTTGTCATGGGTCATGAGCATGAACAGCCTCTCATAATCAGTCTCGCTGAATTCAAATTTCCCATATACGTCACGCAGCCATTGCGAGAGATAGGTAAATCCTTCCTGGGGAAATCCTTCAATCTTTACCGACAGGTAAAGCTCTGCAATCATGCCCCATGCAACTGCAAATCCATGGAGTACAGGCCTGCCCTGTTCCATGGCAAGGCTCTCGAAGGCATGGCCTGCAGTATGTCCAAAATTTAATGCTTTCCTTATGTTCATTTCTGTTGGGTCACTGCCAACGAAGTAGGCTTTCACATCAACTGAATGGGAGATCATCCCGCTTAGCTGATCATAATCAATGTGAAACAGGTCAAACTGTTGCAGTTCCTGTAAATGCTCGGTATTATGAATCAGGCCGTGCTTAATCATTTCGGCATAACCCGAGAGAAAATCATCATGACTGAGGGTTTTCAGAAAACCGGGATAGATTATCACCGCCACAGGCTCCCTGAAAGTTCCTATTTCATTTTTAAGGCCATTGAAGTTAATTCCGGTTTTGCCCCCCACTGAAGCATCGACCTGTGATAGCAAAGTTGTAGGCATGTTCAGAAAGTCAATGCCCCGCTTAAAAGTTGAAGCTGCAAATCCTGCAAGATCGGTAAGCATCCCTCCGCCTATATTTAAGAGAAGCGATTTTCTGTCAGCATCATTTTCTGAGAGGAATTTCCAGATTTTTTCTACCGATTCCAGTTTCTTGTTTTCTTCCCCCGAAGGCAGAACAATTTTTTCAATGCCATGCTTTTCAGTTATCCTGCTGATGAATGACTGCCATAGCCCTTCTACCTTATCTTCTGTAGCTAAAAAAACTTTTCCCCGGACATTTTCCTTTAACCATTTTGATAATTCTTCTTCCGGAGCATCACTGAAAATTATTTTTGAATAAATTTTTGATTTTCCCATACTTAGCTGCTAAATTGCAGTAAAGTTAAAATAAATTTGTCTGAAGCATTTTTACGTATTATCCGTATGCTTCTTTTTTACAAAAAAATATGAATGGAATGACTTTCACGAATAAAAAACAAACCATCTTTCTCAAAAGACTGTTCTTTTTAGTAAGCGTCGTTATTGCACTCACAGCCCTTGCACTGTTTCTTCTCGACTTGATTTTGTATGCACTGGCCATGGTTGGGGTGTTCGCTTTCTGGTTCCTGTTTTTTCAGGTGGCTGATTATCATTTCATTGAATATAATGATAATGATGACAAAATTTTGCTCCGCTATTATAAAGTTGTTCGTTTGGGAAATACCAGTTTCAACTCAATCGAGTTTCCTCAGCATATGCTTTATAATGCACAATTCCAAAACTCATTATTTGGTAAAATGTCCGATCTTACCCTGGTAGTAAGGACCAAAAGGGGAATCGCCGAGTATCCTTCGGTCAGTCTGACTGCACTCTCGCTGAAGGAACGAATGGCACTCAAGGAAGCCCTGATGCGAATGAGCGGAGTGTAACTTATAGAACCTGCCTATGGAAAATGAACTGCTCTCCAAAATTGCGCTTTCAATGGTGCCTGGAATAGGTGGTGTGCTTGCCAGAAATCTGATTGCTTATACAGGCAGTGCCCAAAAAGTCTTCTCCGAATCTTACAAGGCACTGGTTAAAATTCCCGGCATTGGTGAAGTGAATGCTAAAAGGATAAAAGCCGGTGGCATCTTCCAGAAAGCTGAAAAGGAACTTGAATTTATTTCAAAATACGGGATTGAAGTGAGGTTCTACTCCGACAAGAACTTTCCCCGCAGGCTCAAGGCTTGTCCCGATGCTCCGATTCTTGTCTATTTCCGTGGAAACGCACTGCTTGACGAGCAGCGGGTGGTGAGCATTGTCGGAACCCGAAATGCAACAACCTATGGGAAAACATTGTGTGAACAGCTGATCAGTGCTTTTGCTGAAAGAATGTACCCTGTGCTTGTGGTCAGCGGACTGGCATACGGGATAGACATCCATGCTCATAAAACCTCTTTGAAATACCATATCCCGACATTGGGTGTGGTAGGTCATGGCCTCGACAAAATCTATCCCTCCCTGCATGCTGAAACTGCAAGAAAAATGCTGGATAATGGAGGTCTGCTGACCGATTTTCCCAGCGGTACAAAGATCGACCCGCCAAACTTCATCCGTCGCAACCGCATCATTGCCGGGCTGGCCGATGCTACAATCGTTGTGGAATCAGCAGAAAAGGGCGGTGCATTGATTACTGCAGAAATTGCTTCATCATATAACCGCGATGTATTTGCATTCCCCGGCCGTGTTGATGACCCATGGTCCAGGGGCTGCAACAGGCTCATCCGTATGAACGGTGCAACATTGATCCAGGATATTGATGACCTGGAGTATTATATGGGATGGGAATCTTCCAGATCCCAAACGGCTGTGCAGTCAATTCTTTTTGCTGATCTTAACCCCGATGAGGAAAAAGTGGCTGAGTTGCTGCAAAAGGAAGGTGAACTCTTTATCGACCAGATTTCCTCCGAACTGAAGATGCCGGGCAGCAAAATTTCAGCATTGCTTCTGAACATGGAATTCAAAAACCTCGTTTCAGCTCTTCCAGGAAAGATGTACAGGATTAAATAGCAACCTGTCCCTGTCTCCTTCTGAATCGTACAAGTGAAAGTACCATAAAATAATCCTTTGTTTTTAATCCTGAACCGGGTAGGCTGATTGAATGATAGCAGTGTGCTGTTGCCCGGTCATCAGCTGACTTACATATGAATATTCATAATCCGGCAATTAAAAATCCATTGTCTGCGCTGCTTTTGCTATTTTTGCATCATGAATAAAACATTTGAAGAGCTGAAGATTGCAAAATCGATACTCAAGTCACTTGATGATATTGGGTTTATAGAACCTACGCCCATACAGCAGGAAGCCATCCCAAAAATCAATTCAGGAGCCAATGTGGTAGGGGTTGCTCAAACGGGTACCGGTAAAACAGCTGCATATCTTTTGCCTTTACTTTCAAAGCTTCAGAAACCTGAAGGGACTGATCCGCGTGCCATTGTCCTTGTGCCAACACGCGAATTGTCAATCCAGGTAGGGGAGGATGTGGAAGAACTTACCTCCTGGTCCGACCTGCGCCATGCATCTGTTTTCGGTGGTATTGGCTGGACAAAGCATGCCGGACTGCTTGTTCCGGGTATCGATTTGCTGGTTGCAACTCCGGGTAGGCTGATGGATTTGTACCAGGCAGGTGCACTCTCACTTAAAAAAGTGAAATACCTTGTCATCGATGAGGCCGACCGTATGCTCGACATGGGATTTCTTCCCCAGTTGCGAAAGCTGTTTGAAGTACTGCCGCCTAAGCGCCAGAACCTGCTGTTTTCGGCAACCTTTTCAGAAGATGTGGAGAAACTGGTATCAGAATTTCTCGATTTTTTTGAAAAGCTTGAGGTATCACCCTCGGCTACTCCCGTACGCGAAGTCAACCAGGTGGCATATAAAGTGCCCAACTACCGTACAAAGCTAAACCTGGTGAGGCATTTGCTTGCTGATGAAGTAAGGTTTTCGCGAATCATCATCTTTGTGAAAACCAAGGAACATGCCGACGAAGTCTTTAAGGTGATCAGCAGGAAAGTTGAAGGCGAGAAAAGGATTCTCCACTCAAACAAGGGACAGAATTCCCGTATAAATGCCATTCAGGCATTCAAGAACGGAGAAGTACGGATTCTGATCACAACTGATGTGTCTGCACGTGGAATGGATGTGAGCATGGTAAGCCATGTGATTAATTTTGATGTACCGCCCGATTATGAAAACTATGTTCACCGGATTGGCAGGACAGCCCGTGCGGGCCACCAGGGCGATGCCATTACCCTTGTCGATCCGGCAGAAGAATGGCACTGGAAAAAAATAGAGGAACTGATCAGGATGGATGTGCCTTTCCTAAGCCTTCCGCCAGAAGTTGAAGTGATTGATACTGATTGGGATGAAAAACAGCAGCAACGCCGTGAAATTGATCGCCAGCGGAAAATTGATGACCCTGATTTCAAGGGCGCATTTCACCCCCGAAAGAAAAAGGATTCCTCTAAACGCACCTATGAGGATAAATTCGCCCGCACAAAACCACGGCAGAAACGATCAAGCAGGAGAAAATAATTTCTTAAGCCTCTGGTGTCCCGACAATGCTGTCAAGCTTTTCAAAAAGTTGTCGCTTTTCATATATCAGCTGGTGGTAGTCTTTCCTTCTGAACCATTTTAAATGGAGAAGCCTGATGCGGCCAATTGTCTTACGCAGCAGAATGTACCAGTTAAATGCAAACTTGCCTGCAAAGGGTATGGCTGCCAGAAATAAAACTTTTAGCCAGATACCGGGGATTAGCCAGGCCACTGCCAGAAATTCAAGCAGGTAAAACAATGGGAATATGATAATGCCTGCTACAAGAAAAAATGTGCTCCAGAAAGATTTATCCCTGACTTTTGTTCTGACTACCCTGTCGATAAGGAAAAATGGCATTGCATTGAACAGCAGGCCAAACAGGAATATTGGAAGGGTAGATGCCATCAGCAAAAAGTTGCCGGCAATCCGGGCCAGATGCATCTGATTACCTTCAAGAAGATGGCTTCGCAGGCCAAGAACCCGGATTTTTGAATATAGCCTGGCTGCTTCATTTGCCAGCTGTTCGGTCTCCTCCGGATTGGTGTGTTCATGCTCATCAAGCCGGGATACAAGTAACTGGTCTGATTTAAACAGATTCAGTACTGAAATTTTCCCCTCCCGGCGCTTCAGATAATGGCGTCCATACATTTCCCTGATCTGTTCAAATTCATCATAATGCTTCCTGCTTGCGATGTTCAGCACCAGGGGCATCATGGCATCGTTGATTTTTGTCTTCAAGGCCATGACCGCCGCATTGGGATTCTGCCTGTATAATTCCCTGTAGCCGCTGACCGGAACAGGCTCTCCAAAGCAAATGATGACACTCCTGTTAAACTTCCAGTAATGACTGTAATATATCCCTGTTGGAATGATCTGGATATCCAGTGTATGATTCGTCTTTTCCTCTGCCAGGAAAGCAATACGGGGAACTGCTTTTTTATGCACAAGCATCTGTCTTTTTGCCGAATGTGCTGCTTCGGGGAACAGGGCAAGGGCTGAATTGTTTTCAAGCACCTTTACTGAAATTTCAAAGGTCTGCTCATTCTTCCCCAGGTTCTCCTTGCCATCGCGCATTCTGAACACCGGGACAATTTTCAGGAACCGGAGAATGGAATCAATCACTTTCGACTTTCCGAAAATATCAGCCCGGGCCAGCCACACTGGCTGATAGGGGGTATTCAGAAGCACAGCCATCGGGTCACTCAGTGCATTCTGATGATTGGGTGCAAATATTACTGGTTTGGAGGCAGGAATTTTATGCCGCCCTACAATGACAGTTCTCTTTAATACAAACCAGTCGGCAATTCTGACATATTGCTTTAGAAGCCAGTACCCTGGCGACCACTTCTCGTAATTCATCTCGCAGCAGCCTGATATATTCGTTTCCTTGCCCAAATGGCCGATAGCCCAAGCCCGCTGATGATATGCCAAACGCCCCACCATGCTGCAATAACTGTCATTCCGCCTAGCTCTAGTTCAGGAGGGAAAATTTTGGGATTGAACATCAGCACAAGAGCCAGTCCCGAGTTCTGTATGCCTGTTTCAATGGTGATTGATCTTCTGTCAATAGAAGGCAGGCGCAGCAGTGAACTCAATGCAAAGCCTGTTCCCAGTGCCAGTGCGTTATGAATCAGCACAATCAGGAAGACTACATGTATGAACCGCATGAAATTTGTAAAGTTGGCCGATAACAGGATAATTACAAAGCCAATAAATATGATGATTGACAATTGCCTGATGGGCTTTTTTATCTTGTTGGTAACACCGGGGAAGTACTGCGAGAACAACAACCCCACTATCACTGGAATCCCCAGCAAAATCACAACGGTCTGCACCATCTGCATCAAGTCGATCTCAATGGGAACAAGGTAGGTTCCTGCACCCGACTGGTTGTAATAATTCAGGTAAAATTTACCCCACAGTGCAAAATTCAGCGGAGTCATAAATGTGGCTGCGAGTGTGGCAATGGCAGTCAGGCTTACCGAAAGTGCAACATTCCCCTTGGCCAACGCGCTCATAAAATTTGAAATGTTGCCTCCCGGGCATGCTGCTATCAGGATCATTCCCAATGCTACCGTTGGTATGGGCTTAAGGATCAGGATGAATGCAAAGGTTACCGCAGGAAGAAGCAGAAACTGCGAGATTACTCCTGTCACTGCCGATTTTGGTTTCAGGATAACATCTTTGAAATGTTGCCATTTGATATCAAGGGCTACACCAAACATGATAAAGGCTATAGTTACATTTAGTGCAAATAGTCCTGAAGGTGAAAAATTAAGTCGCACATGATCCAGTATTTCCAGTGCTTCTTTCATAACATGGGTATTAAAAAACTTCCCGAAAATAGGAAAACTATCACTTCCGGCAATATATGTACCCCATTTTTAAAGGAAATCCTGCTGTTTGCCGGTCCGCAATAAACTTTTCGAACTTTTTAATTTGTTATTCATATTCATGCTGAAGATGCAATCGAAAAGCTCATTCAGTTCATAAAGAGGGGTTGGTTGTGCAGTACCCCATTTATGAGGCACTGGCACAATCTTTCCTGTACAATCCCGGCTACATTCTGAAGGTCATGGCAGATGCGGATATACTGTCCTGTGGTGACAGCCTGTGGTGTTCAACTGCCGTGGTCATGTACCGTATCTGTACCATATCATCATTTATTAACAGTAGTCAGGCTATACCAGGACCGTACCAAGGCTATGAATAATTGAATTTAATACGGCTTTGGTATAGGGAATGTATGGCGAAGGGTTACCTTGGGGGTTATCAGAAAAAACGCCGGGGTTTATTTTATCCCGGCGTTTTTAATGCAATGTTTTATTTAAAATGCCAATTAGTTAATAAGCAACTTTTTAATGCGATCATGTATGTCAGTATTTTCCATGAAGCCGGTGAACTGTTCAGCTCCCGGTCCAAAAGCCATTACAGGAACAACGATTCCGGTGTGGCCACCTGTTGAAAATGCACCTTTTACCATTCCTGTTTCATAGTTGCCATCCAGGATTGTCATTCCGCCAGTCTCATGATCGGCAGTAACCACAACCAGGGTTTCCCTGTTTTTTGATGCAAATTCAAGTGCAACTCCCACAGCCTGGTCGAAATCAAGCATATCTTCCACAACATAGATGGTGCTCCCTGCATGACCGCCCCAGTCAACCTGTGAGCCTTCTACCATCATGAAAAATCCTTTTTTGTTATTGCTCAGGATGTTGATGGCTGTACGCGTTGCAACGGGCAGCATATCGCCACGCTCATTCCAGCGGCCGTGATGTTCTTCGGCTGTGAGGGCAGCAAGTTTCCCCGACTGAATATCCTTTACGGCATTCATATCTTTTTCAATCCTGTAGCCTTTCTGACGAAGCTCCTCAACAAGGTTGCGGCCGTCTTTTCTTTCAGTGAAGTGTTTGAGGCCTCCGCCAATAAATACATCGATGTCGGTATTCAGAAAATCAGCGGCAATTTCTTCATACATGTTCCGGTGAGGCTGATGTGCGATAAATGAAGCCGGAGTGGCGTGGGTGATGGCCGATGTTGAAACGAGCCCTGTTGCAAGTCCTTTGTCACTGGCTTCCTGGAGAATCGTTTTCAACGGTTTCTTGTCCATATCAACTCCTATGGCTGCATTGTAAGTTTTTTTGCCAGTTGCAAGCGCAGTACCCCCGGCAGCTGAATCGGTTATATAACTCTCGGCAGAATAAGTATTTGAAAATCCCATGTGTTTGAAATTTTCAAGAAACAGCCTGCCACGGTTGGCCGTAAGTGCAGCATGCATATGCGGAACACCCATGCCGTCGCTGATGAGCAGGATAACATTTTTTGGCTTCTTCCCCTTGAATTTGGCGGGGTAGATCGTTACTTCATGGGCAGGACCCCCCAGATAGGTTTTTTCAAGATCTTCTGGTTTGGCATCAGTGGCTGCATTTTGGGAAAATGATGAAAAACTGGTTAAGAAGGCCAGTAGAAAAATTAGAACTTTGTATGGCATATCTAAAAATTTTTTGATTTGTGCCTGCAAAATAACAAGAATTTTAAGAAGCCTGCAGGTATTGGTTCAAAAAATGATTTGATTAAAATGGGTGATGCCGGAAATTTTCAAGGGCTGCTTTATCATATTCATCATTAAGTCTGAATTTTGTACCCTCACGTGCGGTCTGCAATTTAATAACTTTCATGATAATAAAATTGCTAAGGATTTCTTCAGCTTTCCTTCGCGAGATGTGGGCCTTCCTGATGAATTTTGACAATGAAATCTCCTTGTTTTCCATCAGGTAGTCGATCAGGAATTTTTCATCATCGGAATATGTAAAGTAAATTCCCCTTGGACTTTTTTCTTTCTCCCAAATGATTAACTGTATTTTGTGGGCAAGCACGTTTTCGTCCCTGACACGGATATAGGCCAGCCATTTTCCGCTTTCGTCATACGCAAGATGGGGCTTTGAAATGCTGGGGCTTACATTAATCTCGAGCACCGTTTTGCCTTCGGCATGCCATTGCTTTGTAATAAATTCAACCGGCGGGTTACTGTAAATCTTTGCTGCCGATTCAATCATGTAATACTCCTCCTCGGTTCTGATACCTGCCACTTTGCCATTATCCTTCACCCCGATGAGCAGGCGTCCCCCATCGGTATTGGCGAAAGCAACCAGTGATTTGGCTATTTTCTTTGAATCATTGATGCAGAACTTGAAATCCTGTTGCTGGTGCTCGCCTTCTTCTATCAGTTTATATAACCGGTAACTCAACTTTTACTTTATTTTAACCATTCAAACGTAAGATAATGGTCGGGAGTCATCCCTAATTTGAGGTATGCTTTATGCGCACCTTCATTGTTTTTGTCGGCATACAGCCTTATCCCTTTCAGGCTGGAATCATTAAGGACCAGGTTCTTGATGTGTCCGTAAAGCATGCTATATACGCCCTTTCTCCTGAAACCCGGGATTACATATACCGATTGAATCCACAATACTGTACCGTTTCTCCAGTCGCTCCATTCAAAAGTTGTGAGTAATGAACCAACTACCTGGTTGTCGTTTTCTGCCACATAATACTGGCCCTTACCTGAATCTTCAAGGACTGCGGTAACTCCTTTTTTTACAGTATCGGTGTCAAGTTCAATCCCTTCGGTTTCTCTTGCCATGGAAACCTGAAAATCCAGTATCTGATTTAAATCGCCCGGTTTTGCTTTTCTTATTAACATTTTCCAACTTTATCGGGCAAAAATAATGATTCCGGCCGAAAACTTATAACGATTGAATGATTAAGAAGTTGTCAGGATTACAGGTTTCATAGGGGGTTAATTTAAAAGATTCATGAATATGAAAATAGTGGTGGCTTCGGGGAACCCGGTAAAAATCAAAGCCGTTGAACAGGGCTTTAATCCTTTTTTTAATGTTGGGGAAATACTTGCGGTTGATGTACCTTCAGGAGTATCCGATCAGCCTTTTACAGAGGCTGAAACGGTTGCTGGTGCAAGGAACAGGGTGAATGAAGCTAAACAGGCAGTTAAAGATGCTGATTTCTGGGTCGGGATAGAAGGGGGAGTAGAGGCGATGGGCGATACGCTGGCAGCTTTTGCATGGGTAGTGGTAAGCTCTGCTGGTAAAAGTGGAGAGGCCCGCCCTGTTACCTGGGAAAATAGCTCAACTGGTGTCAGAAGGTATGGAACTGGGTACAGCCAACGACAGGGTTTTCGGCAAAACAAATTCAAAGCAAAAGAATGGAGCCGTTGGCCTGCTTACGCATGACCATGTCGACAGGATGGAGCTTTACCGGCAGGCTGTGGTGCTGGCGCTGATTCCATTTATCAATCCTGGACTTTATTAGGCTTTTTTACTGATTCGTTCCAGTATTTCTTCTATTTTGATTTTTTCCTCAAACAGAAGAACCAGCTGCAGCCGGTTTTTCTCCAGCAAATCGCTCACATTGGGGCCAACTTCACCTGTTATGATGACTGAAACGCCTTCCTTTTTCAGGAAATGCACCAGTTCGGTACCGCTGTCATCCGAATTTTTAAACGGATTTTCAAGGATGTTATAATTTCCGCTCCCGGTATCAAATATGACAAGGTTCTCGCACTTGCCAAAACGCAGGTCGAGAAATGACTTTTCTGTTTTTCCGGTGGAGGAAATGGCATAAATTTTACTCATAATTTGAACATATTTGTAATATATATAACAATTGTGAATGAAAAAGTTTTAATGCACTGCATCATTTAGTTCTTCCCAATATTCAAGAGCCCTGCGCGTATGGGGGATGACAATTGTTCCCCCCACCACATTGGCTACTGAAAATATCTCGAAGAGCTCTGCAGTGGTGACTTTATGTTCGAAACACTTCTCCAGGTGATACTTCACGCAGTCATCGCATCTTAATACCATCGATGTTGCAAGTCCAAGCATCTCCTTTACCTTTCCGCTCAGTTCACCATCCTGGTAAGTCAACGTGTCGACGCTGTAAATCCGTTTCATCACCTTGTTGTTGCTTCCAAGAATCTTATCGTTCATCTTCGAACGGTATGCATTAAATTCTTCTACAAGTTTTCCCATACAGTTATATTGATGGCCGCATGAAGCAGCCTTACGGCCGGCAATTGCGTCCTTTTTTCATTATGATATGTAAAATTAGCTAAATTTTGTTGGAATTACATCACCGATAAGGGTAGTTTGTGTACATTTTTTTATTTCGATATGAACAATATCTCCTTTTTTTATGTCGCCTGCAGGGAATACGGCCACCTTGTTTTGGGAAGTGCGTCCAAACAGCATTTCATCCGTTTTTTTCGAAACTCCTTCTGCCAACACTTCAAAGATCTTTCCCACGTCAGCCATATTGCTTTCCAGCGAGAGCCTGTTCTGCAAGGTTATGATTTCATTCAGCCTCCTGACTTTTATTTCTTCAGGCACATCATCGGGCAGGTTTCTGGCCGCATAGGTGCCTGGCCTTTCGGAATACCTGAACATAAAGGCCATGTCGAATTTAACCTCTTCCATCAGCGAAAGTGTGAGTGCATGGTCGTCTTCAGTTTCTGAACAGAAACCGGAAAATACATCGGTTGAAAGACCGCAATCAGGAAGAATGGAGCGAATGGCTGCCACCCTTTCAAGATACCATTCCCTGTCATATTTCCGGTTCATCAGTTTAAGAATGCGTGAACTGCCCGATTGAACCGGCAGATGGATATGCCTGCATATATTGCTGTGCCCGGCAATTTTCTGCAGTACCTTGTCCGACATGTCTTTTGGGTGCGAAGTTGTGAAGCGCACCCTCATTCCGGGGGCTTCAACTGCAACCATTTCAAGCAGATCCCAAAACCTGACCGGTTTTCTTTCACTTTCGGGAAGCCATTTGTAGGAATTGACATTCTGCCCCAGCAGGGTAATTTCCCTGTAGTTCCTGCCGGCCAGATCTCTTACTTCACGGAGGATATCCTGCGGGTCGCGGCTGCGTTCCCTTCCACGTGTATAGGGGACAATGCAGTATGTGCAGAAATTATTGCAGCCGCGGGTTATGCTCACAAAGCCTGAAATGGATTGATCGCCCATCCTCACAGGGGTGATGTTGTCGTAGGTTTCAATTTCCGAGAGTTCGGTGTTTCCTGCTTTCTCTCCCTGTTCTGCCTTTTCGATAAGGTAGGGGAGGTCGCGGTAGGCATCGGGTCCTGCAACTAAATCGGCTGCTCCCTTTTCGAGGAATTGATTGCCTACCCGCCCGGCCATGCAGCCTAATACCCCGATGATGAGGTTTTTATTTTTTTTCTTCAGCGATTTCAAATGGGTAAGCCGGCCCCAGATCCGCTGTTCGGCATTGTCGCGCACTGAGCATGTATTCAGAAAAACGGCATCGGCTTCCTCTGCTGAAGCAGAGAGTACATATTGCCTGTCCTGCAGAATTGCTGCCACCACCTCACTGTCGGCCAAATTCATCTGGCATCCATAGGTTTCAATAAATAGCTTTTTCTGTTGCATTTTCTTATTTAAGCGGGGCAAAGCTATATCATTTTTTAAAAAGGAGTTTTCCGTTGAATTATTTTTTGCCTTTGGGTACGATAGTTGCAAATGAAGACCAGTCGAATATAAACTGACAAATTATGGCTGATGATGCGGTGCGGGTGTGGTTCTGGAAACATCATCTGATGGCACAGCAGTGAGTGAAGTGTTCCTTTGCCGGTGTATATTAATCGTTAATAATACGTCAGTTGAAAAACCGTTACTATAATAAATGAATTATATTTGCACCTTGAATAAAATGAAAATGATACGGTCTCTGTTTATAATCCTGGCAGGATTATTTATAAGTCATCAGGCACTGGCACAGGTCACTTTCCCGGGACGGCAGGAATCTCCGGCAGACAATTCCCCGGCAGTAGCATCAGGGCCGGGAACCCTGCTCAACAGAATTAATGTAAACCAGGATGCCCGCCTTGAAAAAATGGTGAAATGGCATGCCGACAACAACAACAAAAGAAACGGAATTTCAGGTTACAGGGTCGAAATTTTCTTCAGTTCCAGTTTTAACGCCAAGGACCAGGCGCTGAATAAAAAGAAAGAATTCCTGTCAAGATATGGCGAATATAATGTTCATGTAAAATATACAGCCCCTAACTTCAGAGTCAGAGTTGGTGATTTCAGGACAAAAAATGAGGCACTGAAGCTGCTGAGAAGAATACAGAAGGATTACCCGGGTGCATTTATAGTTCCCGATAATATTGATTTTCCGTTGCTGAAACCAGAAGAATTATGAGCGACCAGATTAAGCACGAATGCGGAATTGCTTTAATCAGACTGTTAAAACCGTTGGAATTTTACAAGAAGAAGTATGGTACCTGGCGTTATGGTCTGAATAAGCTGTACCTGCTGATGGAAAAACAGCATAACCGGGGGCAGGATGGAGCCGGAATGGTTTGCGTAAAAGATCATCTTCAACCGGGCAGCACCTACATGAACCGCTACCGTTCGGTTGAATCGAATCCAATCATCGATATTTTTGACAAGGTCAGCAAACCTCTGAAAAAAGCAACCCGAAAAGGCATTGATGTTGAAGACTGCAACTGGGCCTATGAGAATTATCCGTTTGCAGGAGAGCTCTACCTGGGGCATTTAAGGTATGGTACCTTTGGTAAAAACAGCATTGAGTTTGTCCATCCCGTAATGAGGCAGAACAACTGGAGGTCGCGTAACCTTGTTCTTGCCGGCAATTTCAATCTGACCAATACCGATGAGTTGTTCAATCTGCTCATTGAGCTGGGGCAGCATCCCAAGGCTTATACCGATACAGTTACTGCACTTGAAAAAGTTGGCCATTTCCTCGATGAGGAGAACCAGCTTCTCTTTCGTAAATATAAAAGCGAAGGGTACAAAAACAGTGATATTTCACCGCTGATTGAAGAAAACCTGGATATCCAGAATATACTTGAACGTGCCACAAAAGACTGGGATGGCGGATATGCCATGGCCGGACTGATAGGCCACGGCGATGCCTTTGTTGTGAGAGATCCATGGGGAATCAGGCCTGCCCATTATTATGCCGACGACGAGATAGTTGTGGTTGCTTCGGAGCGCCCGGTAATTCAGACAGTAATGAATGTCAGCTGGGAAAAGGTGCAGGAAATCTCTCCGGGTGAGGCCCTGATAATAAAAAAGAAGGGGAATGTCAGCCGACAGCTGGTAAGGCTCCCCCATAAAAGGACCTCGTGCTCGTTCGAAAGAATCTATTTTTCCAGGGGAAGCGACCGCAGTATCTACAGGGAGCGAAAGGAACTGGGGCGTCTTATTGCTCCGGCGATCCTGGAAGCTGTTGATTATAATTTTGAAGACACTGTGTTTTCTTACATCCCCAATACTGCTGAGACTGCCTTTTCAGGAATGATAGAAGGAATCCGCGATTACCTTACCGGATGGAAGATAGAAAAACTGAGGGAAGGCAATGGGACGATGACCAATGAATACATCAGGGAGATCATTTCAAAGGAGCCAAGGGTTGAGAAGATAGCCATCAAGGATGTGAAGCTTCGCACATTCATAGCCGATGATGCAAGCCGTGACGACCTTGTAGCACACGTATATGATGTGACTTATGGTGTTATCAAAAATAATATCGACACCCTGGTTGTTATAGATGATTCCATCGTCAGGGGCACCACGCTTAAAAACAGCATTCTCAGAATACTCGGAAGACTGCATCCAAAGAAAATCATCGTTGTTTCATCAGCCCCGCAAATCCGTTACCCCGATTGTTACGGAATCGATATGGCCAGGCTGAATACATTTATTGCCTTCAATGCGGCCATCGAGCTTTTGAAGGATAACAACATGGAGCACCTTATTGATGAAGTTTACAGCAAATGCAAGGAACAGGAGCACCTGACTAAGGAGGAGATGGTAAATTATGTGCGTGATATTTACCGGCCGTTTACACCTGAACAGATTTCAGCTAAGATTGCCGAGTTGCTTAAACCCGATGATTGTGAGGCAGAAGTTGAGATTGTTTACCAGACAATTGAAAACCTTCATGCCGCCTGTCCGAATGATACAGGCGACTGGTATTTTACAGGAAATTACCCGACTCCGGGCGGAAACCGGGTCGTCAATTCTTCATTCATAAATTATATTGAAGGAAAAAATCGCAGGGCATATTAGTTTTTTTTCAGTCAACCAAACATTTTCCGGTAAGAGGTGTTTAAAATTATACCTCTGGAAATGAAAGAAAAGATTGTCATGGCGTATTATTATCTTTCCTTCGGGAAAAAATTATCTTTCGATTTTCAGAGGTTTTTTATTGGCCTCTATTCTCATGAATCAATCATGTTCGCTGTTGTTGTACCGGCTTAATATCTGACCCCTGCCAGGTAGAACAGGATATTCAGGAAAATATAGCACAAAATGATAAGTGCAATTCCGTAAACATTCAGAAAAACAAGCAATATAAGCGAAAGCAGCAGGAATGTATAACGGTACCAGTTATCACTCAGGTTGAAGTTTTTAAATTTCAGTGAAAACATCGGAAGGGAAATTATCATCATGCCCGATGTGAAAATTCCCAGCAGCAGCAATACCCTTGTTGAATAAATTTCCTGGAAAATATTATTGTAACGCGGAAACTCAAGCATCATTCCCATTGCTGCCCAAAAGATTCCGTTGGACGGGGTTGGCAGTCCCCTAAAGAATGTTTCCCCCGACTGAAGAACATTAAAGCGTGCGAGCCTGAGGGCACTTAACACCGGCATAAGCAGTGCCGAAAGCAGGATCAGCCATTGGTACCAGCTGGCAGATATCTCCCAAATCCGCTGGTTTTCTCCAAACATCGAGAATTCCAGCAGGGTAAACAGGATAGCAGCCGGGGCCAGTCCAAATGACAACAGGTCGGCAAGCGAATCAAGTTCCTTGCCTAAATCGGAATAGGCATTGAGCAGTCTTGCAGCCACACCGTCTAAAAAATCAAAAACAGCTGCCAGGCAAATAAAAATCCCTGCCCATATCAGGTGCCCGTCAATTGCAAAAATAACTGCCAGTGAACCCGACATCAGGTTCAGTGAGGTTATTGTATTGGGAATCATCCTGAGCACCTGCCTCATGTCTTCAGGTTATTTAAATGTGGCTATGATTGTTTTTCCGCTGACCGTTTTATTGCGAAGCTGAACATTGACCTTGGTATCGGGAGGAAGAAAAACATCGACCCTTGAACCAAAACGGATAAAACCATATTCCTGGCCCTGTTCTATTATTTCGCCTGTCCGCCTGTAATTTACTATACGTTGTGCAACGGTCCCGGCAATCTGTCGTGACATGACTTCAACACCATTTGGCATTTTAAAGACCGTTGACCACCGTTCATTCTTTTCTGATGATTTTTTAACGAAGGCAGGGTAGTAAACTCCTCTTTTATGGTGGCTGTAAACAATTTCTCCGTCAACCGGTGCCCTGTTCTGATGAACATTGAGGGGTGACATGAAAATTGAAACCTGCAGCCTTTCGTCGTTGAAATACTCTTTTTCATGTACTTTCATAATTTCAACAACTTCACCATCAGCTGGCGCCAGTACATGCTTGTCATTTCTCTCAATCAAACGGTCGGGTTCCCTGAAGAAGTACACAACCAGCGCTGCCAGCACAAGTGAAGCAGCCATAAGGAAATAAAAGATGAGGTAATCCCTTAGGGTAATATAGATTATTGCATCAATAACTGCAATGATAAAAAATGCCACCGGGATTACTTTATGTCCTTCTCTATGAATTTTCATTCGCTATACTTTAAAAATTACCGGGGGAATCTCCCCTGAAAATTTTGCAAAAATACATTTTTTTTCTGCTTACAGGTTTCCTGACAACGAAAGCCAAACATATACGACAGGAATAACAAACAGCAGGCTGTCGAACCTGTCGAGAAGTCCGCCATGGCCTGGCAGCATTGTTCCCGAATCTTTCACATGGAGCCTGCGTTTGATGATCGATTCAAACAAATCGCCCAGGGTGCCGAAAACAACGACAAGGAACGACAAAAAAAGCCATTCAATCATTGAAAGCTGGATGAAAAAGTAGGAATTCACAACGCCCGTTATCAGGGCAAATATTGTTCCGCCTATGCATCCTTCCCATGATTTGTTGGGCGATATCTTTTTGTTCAGTTTGTGTTTTCCGAACTTTGACCCCGACATGTATGCCATAGAATCATAAATCCATACAATCAGAAATACCCCAATCAAGACGCTTGAATTGAAAACAGGATAATTCGGGTAACCCGGATGAACAATGAAATTCATCAGGCTGAATGGTACGGCAACATAGACAAACCCGGTAAATGTGATGGCACTGTTCTGAAGAATTCCCGATCTTTCACTGAATACTTCAAACAGAAACAGGATTGTCAGTGCAGGAATAAATATCAGGTACGACTTGATGGGCAACAGGCTGCTTACCATCCCGAAACAAATCAGGAAAAATATGACGCCCATTGCCAGTCCTGCATTTTTACGTGGCTTGCTTCCCGATTTCTCTACAAGCTTATAAAATTCAAGCTGGGTAAAATAAAGGAATGTTCCAAAAATAATTGCAAATACCACCGGATGAATGGCTGCCCCTCCCAGCATCAGGATTATATATACGATTCCGGTGACTGAACGCCTGGTTAAATCTTTCAATGCTTTAATTCTTTAAGAAGTTCCAGGGCTTGTTCTTTGTCGTTTTCATTCACATAAATCACGTATTCGCCAAATGTCTTATAAGCCGAATCATGCTGGTTCATCATCACTGCCTTTAAACCTGCATGTTCAAGGATGTCAACTGCCATAATTGCTTTGTATTCATGAGAAGTCATAAATACTTCGGTCCAACCTTTTTCCATATCTTCTTAATTTCGCTTTATGCTGAAGCCTTATGTTTTTCGGGGTTTTCCTTTTTAATGTCGACAGGGGTTTCAACATCCCCGGGTTTAGTTTCAACATTGTTTTCACCATCAAGAAGTTTTTTCTCTTCCCAGGGACGCTTGCCAAATATTGCTTCAAGGTCTTCACTGAAGATTACCTCCCTCTCAAGCAGCAGTTCTGCCAGTTTGTGATGTCCTTCAGCATGTTCCTGCAGCGTTTGCTTTGCACGTTCATATTGGGAGTCGATAAGCAGTTTAACCTCCTCATCGATAAGCTCTGCAGTTTTCTCACTGTATGGCTTTGAAAAAGTGTAATCGGTTTGGCCTGTGGAATCATAGAAACTAACAGTACCAACCCGGTCACTCATCCCAAATATGCTCACCATGGCGTAAGCCTGTTTGGTAACTTTTTCAAGGTCATTCTGAGCCCCTGAAGAAACCTGTTTAAACACCAGTTCTTCTGCAGCACGGCCACCCAGTGCTGAGCACATTTCATCGAGAAGTTGTGCCTTGGTGGTGATTGAACGTTCTTCGGGCAGGTACCATGCAGCCCCGAGTGCTTTTCCCCTTGGTACGATGGTTACCTTCACCAACGGGTGGGCATGTTCCAGAATCCAGCTTATGGTAGCGTGTCCTGCTTCATGATAGGCAATGGTTTTCTTCTCATCCTTTGAGATGATCTTGTTTTTCTTTTCAAGTCCGCCTACTATGCGGTCAACTGCATCAAGGAAATCCTGTTTGGTAACAGTCTCCCTGTTCCTTCTGGCTGCTATCAGTGCCGATTCATTACATACATTGGCAATATCGGCACCAGAGAACCCGGGGGTCTGTTTTGCCAGAAATTCCACTTTTACCTCCTCATTGAGCTTAAGCGGACGCAGGTGCACTTTAAATATTTCGGCACGTTCCTGCAGGTCGGGCAACTCAACATGAATCTGCCTGTCGAACCTTCCGGCCCTCATCAGCGCACGGTCGAGTACATCGGCACGGTTGGTTGCAGCCAGAATGATGACACCACTGTTTGTGTCAAAGCCATCCATTTCTGTGAGCAACTGGTTCAGGGTGTTCTCCCTTTCATCATTCGATCCGAAATTGGGGTTTTTTCCACGGGCACGGCCAATCGCATCAATTTCATCGATAAATACGATACAAGGTGCTTTTTCCTTTGCCTGCTTAAACAAGTCGCGCACACGTGAGGCACCTACACCTACAAACATTTCAACGAAATCGGAGCCTGACATTGAGAAGAATGGAACTTCGGCTTCACCTGCAACTGCTTTTGCAAGCAATGTTTTTCCTGTTCCGGGAGGGCCTACCAGAAGTGCACCTTTGGGTATTTTACCCCCAAGTTTGGTGAACTTGGAAGGATTTTTCAGGAATTCCACAATCTCCTCAACCTCCTGTTTTGCTTCTGCAAGTCCTGCCACATCCTTAAACGTAGTATTGACCCGCTGGTCTTTGTCAAATATTTTTGCCTGCGATTTGCCAACATTAAATATACCACCTGAGCCTCCGCCTGCGCCACGGCTCATCCTTCTGAAAATCCAGAGCCATAAGAGAATGATAAGTGCAAACGGGCCGATTGTCCATAAGATTTCCCCTGCCCAGTTTCGTTCTTCCCTGTATTCAGGCAAAACTTCAGAGGCGGTACCCTCCTGAGCTTCCCTCAGGTTGCGCTCAAAGGTCTCCACCGAGCCAATAGTAAATGTAAAGTGAGGCCCTTCTTCCGATGGCTTCTTGAAGTGACTGCTGAACTGATCTTCATAATTCTGAAGATTGTTCTTCTTGATATAGATATTCGCTTTCTTTTCATTGACCACCACAATGCGCTCGATGTCGTTATTGGCAAGCATTGTCGATTTAACTTCGCTCCAGTTGGTTTCCACAGGTCCGCTGCTGTTGCTCAGGTAATACTGGACAGCAATAAAAATGAGTGCGATGAGCCCATATACCCAGTAAGCATTAAATTTTGGGCCTTTGGGGGGTTTCTTGTCATTCTTTTTATTTCCTGCGGGCCGGAACTGATTGGGAGGGGGTATCCGGTTTCTATTTTTAGTACTATTTGTCATATCTGTTAATCCTGTTATTCAATCTGTTTTTATCACTTTGGCATCCGACCAGAGGCCTTCAAGGTTGTAAAACAACCGGGCCTGCTCATGAAATACATGTACTACAATTTCGCCAAAATCAAGCAATACCCAGAGCGCATTCTTATATCCTTCGGTATGCCATGCGTCCATACCTGTGTCTGTTTTAACAGTTTCTTCTACTGATTGTGCAATTGAACTTACATGTGTTGAAGAGCTTCCGTGGCAAATGATAAAAAAACCGCATTCTGTATGTTGTATTGTATTTAAATCTATGATTGTTAATTCCTTTCCCTTTATTTTTCTAATCCCTTCAAGGACTGATTCTTTTAATTGTTCCGTTATTGTGTTATTATCCATAAACTGTTTTTAACTCTACAAAGATATACTTTTTGCCTTACTTCGAATTTGTAATCGTTCATTTACATTGTCAGTAAGTATTTACAACAAAAAAAACCTCAAATTTGTGTGTAACAAATTTAACTATTGATAAGTTAATGCATTTTACAGCAAATATGGTACAGGGTTCCAAAAATTTCATTGTTTTAAACGAGGTAGATTCAACCAACAACTATGCCAATCATATGATTGGCGCAGGGAATGCAGAAAATGGCACTGTCGTTTTGTCTCGTTATCAGCTTCAGGGACGTGGACAGGCAGGTAATCACTGGGAAAGCTCCCGGGGGTTGAATATGCTGATTAGCCTTGTTTTGTTCCCCGGTTTTCTGCCTCCGGAAAATCAGTTTTTCATTTCAATGATCGCCAGCAATGCCATTGTCAGCTGGTTGCAGGAATATATAAAAAATGTTAAAGTAAAATGGCCAAACGATATCTATGTTGAGAACAGGAAAATCGCTGGCATGCTCATTGAAACATCCGTGCAGGGGAATGACATCCATTCATCCATCATAGGGATCGGACTTAACCTGAACCAGGTTACCTTCAGCCCTGGTATTCCAAATCCTGTTTCACTGAAAATGTTAACCGGGATTGATTATGATGTGGAAGATGTTGCCCTTAATGTGAGGAAACATATCCTGAAATGGTATGAAATTCTTGAGAAGGGAGATGTAAGCCTCATAGACGGGTTTTATGTTAATCATCTTTACAGGAACAATGAATGGGCAGGCTACATCTATGATGGGCAAAGAATAGAAGCCCGGATTACAGGCATAGATGACTACGGGCGTTTGATCCTTGAAACACGCCAGGGAGATTCAATCATATGCTCCTTCAAGGAGATTGTGTTTGAAATATAGGTTTTTAAAGCTGGCTGTAAGGCAGCATTGCAAGTGTTGAAGCCAGCTGATCGACGCCTGCTTCCAGCTTGTCGCCAACCACCATTTTAATCATGATGTTCATGTCGGCGTGAAGTGTCAGCCGCATCTTCGTTGTTGATTCATCGGCAGGCATCAGCTGGATCCAAAAAGTGAATTCTGCAGGCAAACCTCCTTCACTTTGTACTTTTATTGTCTTCCAGGGCTCCCTGTCTATGATCCTAATCTCGGCCCTGCCCATGCCTGTAACATTAAACCTGCAACTGTCACGATCGGATTCGAAATCAGTAATGCTGACCTGTGGAAACCTGTTTGTAATTTGTTCCAGTATACCTGAATTCAGGTATGTTCCAAGATTTTCAAAATTTGATAAATAATCAAATACAACCTGCTGATTGTGGTTGATAAGTTTTGTATTGCTGACGTATTTGCTGACTCCCATATCAATTATTTTTTTTCCCAGTTAGCAGGATCCCTTCTCCATTCCATTAATGTGGCTACCTGATCCTGTGAAATCTCCCCAAGTTCAAGGGCTATTTCAATCAGTACCTGGTATTGGCTCAGTGATGTAAGTTCAATTCCTGCATCCTCGAATTTCTTGCTTGCAACAGGGAAATTGTAGGTAAAGATGGATAACATCCCGACAACATCTCCGCCAAAGTCAGAGATTGCCTTTGCTGCCTTCAGGCTGCTATCACCCGTAGAAACAAGATCTTCAATGACCACTGTTTTCTGTCCCGGCTTCAAATCACCTTCAATCATGTTTTCCAATCCGTGCCCTTTGGGCGTTGAACGCACATAAATGAATGGTAATCCCAATTGTTCGGCAACCAGCACCCCGTGCGCAATGGCACCTGTGGCAACTCCGGCGATGACTTCTGCTTCGGGATATTTCCTTTTTATCAGTTCCACAAACCTGTCGCGTATGAGCCTGCGCGTTTCGGGATAGGATAAAATCTTACGGTTGTCGCAATAAATTGGTGATTTCCATCCTGAGGCCCATGTGAACGGGCTTAATGGCTGAACTTTGATTGTATTTATTTGCAGCAGTTTTTTTGCTATTTCTACCTGTATTTGTTCCATCTTTGTATCTGTTTTATCAAAGTACTGACAAATGTATAAAGTTTTTCTCAATGACCGGCTCATATTAATTGATGCCCCGCGGAATATAACTTTAAATAAACCATCCTTTAAGTTCGAGCATCAGCCCTTACCCTCAGAGATAAGGACGTGGTTTGAGAATTTCAGCATCAGTGATGAGAAGGAGATTGCATTGTTGCATCAACAGCCTGATCAGCTTTTCAGCAGGTTCAGGCAGGCTTTTCACCAGGTTGCTGCAGCAGGGGGGGTATTGAAATCTGAAGGCAGGCTCCTGTTTATCTACCGGCATAGCAAGTGGGACCTTCCCAAGGGGAAAATGGACATTGGTGAAACACCTGAAGATACTGCGTTAAGAGAAGTTGAAGAGGAAACAGGTATCCGTGCAGAGAAAATTGTCAGGCAGCTGCCTTCCACTTTTCATCTTTATCAGACACCATACAATGCTGACCGGCACTGGATTTTAAAGGAAACATACTGGTTTGAGATGATGTGCCCCGGGACTCCTGAAGGTCAGCCCCAGCATAGTGAAGGAATCATGCAGCTGAAATGGATTGCATTGGATAGCCTTGAAGCCGTCCTTTCAAACACTTACGAAAACCTGAAGCAGATAATTACTCTCTACCGTGCCTGACTTCCCTGTCGGCGGAATAGCTCGTTGCGCAGATAAGGCCCAAACTGCTGCTCGAATCCATCAAGGGGAGCTTTGGTGTCGGAAAATACAACCTCGTGTTTTTCATTCAGCAGAAATGCTGCAGGAAATGATTTAACCCTATATTTTTCAGCATATTCCCCATTTCTGTCGGGCAGATGTATCCCCGTGATTTTTTCATTTTCAAGGAATTTTTTCATTTCCTGTGGTGAAGTATTTCGCAGAATGATAAATATGTCGAGGTTTTTCCCGAATTGTTCTTCCAGTTTCGACAGGTATTTCAGGTGTTCCCTTACCACAATCATTTCAGTATCGGCGAATAACAGATATTTGAATTTACCTGTTGCTTCATCAGTGCAAACTTTTTTGCCTGCTGTGTTCTCCAGACACACAGCTGGTGCCCTGGTGCCCTGCTGCAGGTATTCGAGTTTGCGTACTACGCCATTGGCCATCAGTCGCACTGCCTGGCTTGCATGTTGGGTGTAATGCCGCGATTTAATCATTTTCAGTATTGATCCTTTTGGAAAATCGCCCGAATAATATCCATCATGCAGCATTTTCAGCAGGATAATGTCGGATGAGGGTCCGCTGATTTCATATTTTGTTTTCAGAAAATTCTGAAAAAAAGCAACATTACTTTCCGATACTGCATTTCTTATCTGCGTTCCGTTCATCGATTTGGCTTCAAAACTCAGTCTTCCTGAATACCCTTTTTCCAGCAGCTCAATAAATGCCGGATGCGTATAGTATGAAGATGAGGGAACCTGCATGGCCGGCGATACTCTTGAAGGCGATAGCCTGAAAGCATCGGTTTCAACAGCTTTCATCTTCAGGCTGATATGATGCTGCAGAACAGGAGATGATTCTTTATTGAACTGGTTTTTTACTGCGGTCTGGATGGAATCATAAGCGGGCTTCGACTGCTGGAAATAAAGCTGATTGAAATATTTGTCGGTCAATTGGTTCAGAAGTCCGTCGAATGCCGAAACCTTATCATTCAGGTGGTTTTTGCTTTCTGTTGCAAACCAGAACTGCACCGGCTGAAAATATGGATTCTTTTCTTCGGCAAATGATTTTTCGCGTTTGGGAGGCAGCAGCAACCTGATCGTTTTGCCAGGTTCAAGAAACAGCATGCCCCTGTAAATCCCGAAATCGGCAAATACAAACATTGTCTCCTCTACTTTTACATCGGACGAGAACTTGCCTGTACCATCAATATTCAGCGAGAATACATGTTCTTTTTCAAGTGAAACAGGGTTATTATACCTGAAAAACCTGAGTTCCGTACCTGCATATTCTTTATTGAAGCCCTCAACAGTTGTGGCTGCTACATGCAGAGATATGACCAAAAACAATAATGAAAAAATCAGCTTCATGCCAATTAAACGTCATTTTCCGGTAAAAATTCTTTTAGATCGAGTCCTGCAGGTAAAAATTGTCTTGCATCGCCTCCATGGAATACAATGTCACGGATTATTGTTGCATTGATAGGCGTATGTTCAGGAAGTGTGAGCAGAAACACAGTTTCAATTTCGGGATGCATTTTTTTGTTTATCTGAGCAATGGCACGTTCATATTCAAAATCGGATGAAGTACGCAATCCCCTTAGGATATATTTGGCACCAACCTCCTTGCAAAAATCAACCGTCAGCCCTTTATGCACCCTTACTTCAACCTTCTGTTCGTTCTGAAAAACCTGGTTAATCCATTTGAGCCTCTTCTCCAGGGGGAAAAATGACTTTTTGTTGGCATTAAATCCAATCATGACGATAATTTTGTCAAACATAGGCAAAGCCCTTTTAACAATTGATTCATGACCTATGGTAAAGGGATCAAACGAACCTGGGAATATGGCTATTTTCATTTTAATGGTATTGAATAAAATGAATTGAATATACTGATATTACCAGCAAATGTAATGAATTTTAAAAGATACGGATACCTGTTAATGACCCTGTATTTGTTTTATCATTTATATGGAGCATGCAACAGCACCCTTTCTGCCTGTTGTTTCGAACCTTATTCGTCTGTTATTTATTTCTGAATTCACCGGAAATCATTTATTTTGTGTGAATAATTTTAGCCAGGTGCTTTCTTGAACAGTATGATAAAAAACGTGGTGACTGGAGTCCTGTTGCTGCTGCTTGTTTTTACATGGGTAGCAGGTTTATTCATTGATCTGACTGGAGATGCAGGATTATATGCTGCCATTTCCCGTCAAATGGTGGAATCGGGCGACTGGCTCAATCTGAAAATTCATGGAGTACCATACGACCAGAAGCCCCATCTGCTTTTCTGGCTGGCAGGTGCCGGTATTTCCCTTTTTGGTAATTCAAACTTTGCCTTTAAGCTCTTCCCTTTTTTATTTGGCCTCAGCGGTATTTTCTTTACTTACCGGCTGGCAAAAATTGTTTTTTCTGAGGCAGCTGGCAAGGTGGCAGCAGCATTTACAGCCACCTCCCAGATGTTTTTTCTGTATTTTTTTGATATACATACCGACACTGTCATGCAGGCAGCTGTCATGCTGGCATTATGGCAGCTTGCAGCATGGTTTAAGCACCGGAAGCCTGTGCATTTTATTGCCGGCTTTCTCGGAGCAGGGCTGGCAATGTTTGCCAAAGGACCAGTAGGGGCAGTTGTACCATTCCTTTTTGTTGCATTTTACCTGGTGCTACGAAAGGAAAACAAAGAAATTTTCAACCCCAGATGGCTTGCAGGGATATTGATAGCCTTACTTGTCATTTCTCCTACCTTGTATCATTTGTGGGAAAACTTCGGATGGGATGGCTTGCGCTTTTACTTTATTGACAACAATATCGGACGCGTATCAGGTAAAGTGGCAGGTACAAGCACCGATCCTTTTTTCTACCTGTACAACCTGCTGTGGGCGCTACTGCCCTGGACTGTCCCCGTGCTGGCCGGTGTTGTGCTGGAAATCAGATCCTGGTTCAGTAACAAACCGGTAAACACGGAGAGTGCTTCCCTGCTGGGAGGGGTTCTTGTCATGTTTTTAATGTTTAGCATTGCCAGGGGAAAGGCACCAAATTACATCATGCCCTTAATTCCTCCAATGGCTGTAATTGCCTCAGGGAACTTGCTCCGGTTCACAACGGTTGATTCTGCAAGTAAGAAAATCCTTACAATTCTTCATCAGCTGCTGCTTGTGCTGATGTGCCTTCTGCTGGTGGGTACGGGCTTGCTTATCAGCCATAACTGGCTTTTTATAATAATTGTTGGGGCATTTTCCGGACTACTGGCTGTGGTCATCTGCCGGAAAGAAAGCAACCGGCTGAAGCGCCTGATGTATCTGTCAGTGCTGGTGGGGGGTATATTTAACCTTTTTCTGAATGCTAAAGTGGCGCCTGAGCTTTTCGGATATCAGGGTGCAAGGCAGGCCGTAATCATTTATGAAAATGATAAATCGCAAAATAAAAAGCTTTATAACTGGGATCTGGAAGAATATGAACTGTTTTTTATGGCAGAGAACCGGGTTAAAAACATTGTTTCATGGGAACAGATGCATACAGTAATGGAAACCCCGGCCAGCTGGTTGTATACCAATGAGGGGAAACACAATGAAATCATCAAAATGGGATTTCCAATAGATACTGTTTACAGAATAGAACAGCGGGGGATGAACAGAATATCACTAGAATTTCTCAATCCTGAAAGCCGGGCGGAATCTTTGAATCCACATTATCTGATTAAAACTAATGACAATTTCGAATGAAATAATAAAATTTAGTTGCTTATATTTGACAGCTGCTCAACAGAAGAAACTAAACAGTAACAAATAAAATAAACTGATGATTTTATCCATTGTCATTCCTGTATATAATGAAGCCAGAACCATAAATGCAATTCTTGACCGTGTGCTGGCAGTTGATTTGCTTTATGGTTTTGAAAAGGAAATTATTATTGTGAATGATTGCTCTACCGATAATTCAATCCAGGTTATTGAGAATTATATCAATGAACATCAGGGCAAAAACCTGAAGCTTTTGCTGCAGCCGCAGAATATGGGAAAGGGTGCTGCCATTCACCGGGGAATAGCTGAAGCCACGGGTGACTGTATCATTATTCAGGATGCCGACCTGGAATATGACCCCAGGGAGTATAACTGCCTGTTGAAACCCATTGCTGAAGGAAATGCCGATGTGGTTTACGGGTCCCGCTTCATGGGTGGAAATCCGCACAGGATTTTGTTTTTCTGGCATTCCATCGGCAACAAGTTCCTGACCTTCTTCTCAAACATGTTCACCGATTTGAACCTTACGGATATGGAAACCTGCTATAAATTATTCCGCTCCGACATCCTGAAAAGCCTCGATTTGAAAGAACGGCGATTTGGATTTGAACCTGAAGTCACAGCCAAGGTAGCACGTGTCCCGGGTGTGAGGATTTATGAAGTAGGCATTTCCTATTATGGCCGTACCTATGCTGAAGGGAAAAAAATAGGCTGGCGCGATGGATTCAGGGCACTCTGGTGTGTGCTTAAATATAATATTTTCAATAAGTAACAGGTATGCGTGTTGATCCGGAAAAACAGTTCTACTATATATTTTTTGCAGTTTATATTGTATTGCAGGTTTTTCTGATACTGATCAGCGAAAGTGCATATGGGTATGGTGGCGCCGATAACATTGCCCATTACCAGATTTCAAGATATTCATTCAAATATCCTCATCTTTTGCTCGACCTGTGGGGTAAACCAGTCTATACTGCACTCTCAGCTCCGTTTGCCCAATTTGGTTATGATATGGCAAAGGTTTTTAACCTGCTTACTGCAGTATTTACCCTGTTCTTTTCGGCCAGGATTGCCAGGCAACTGTTTTCTGACCTGTTCAGTTCAGTGGTTATCGTTGTCCTGATTGCCTTTTCACCTGTTTTTTTTCTGCTTGCAACCAGCTGCCTCACCGAGATGCTGTTCAGCTTTGTGGTTACCTATGCAGTGTACCTGTTTATCAGGAAGAACTATCTACTGGCAGCCATTGTGATATCATTTCTGCCCATGGTGCGCAGCGAAGGGTTTGTAATTATGCCTGTATTTGCTGTTGCATTAATCTTAACCCGGTCGTACCGTTCAGTTCCGTTTCTGTTGACGGGGGTGGTTTTTTACTCCATCATCGGGTATTTTGTTTTTGATGACATCCTGTGGCTTGTTAACAGGCAACCTTACTCCATGGGCGCAAGCCTTTATGGAAGCGGACCTCTGCTTCACTTTGTCAGGCACAGCCCCGCAATATTTGGTATCCCGCTGCTGATACTCATCATTTTGGGCCTGATCATCTGGGTTTGGAGCATCTTTCCAAAGTTTTCACTACGTAACGACAATACTGTTTTGTTCCTGCTGATTGCAGGCAGCTGGCTGGTTTATTTTGCTGCACACAGCTATGTGTGGTGGAAAGGCACTGGTGGTTCCCTGGGGTTGACAAGGGTCATTGGTGGGGTGATTCCTCTTGCTGCCATTGCCGGAATGAAGTCTTATGAATTCTTTGCCACGCGTTTAAAGGCAAAACGACTGGTGTATGGTGTGTTCACTATACTGGCCGTGCTGCAGGTTATCCTGTTGTTTATCCGGCACGACTTATACCTGAAGGCCGATCCTGCCGAGCAGCTGATTAAACAGAGTGCCGAATATATCCGTACACATGAGGCAGGAAATAAAGTCTATTACTTTAATCCCTTGCTGATTCATTACCTTGGGCTTGACCCCTATGATACTTCCCAGTGCAACTGGTGGGTTGCCGACAGGCAGCAGCCATCAAATACGCTCGACTGGAATGACCTGCTGGTATGGGATGCTCATCTGGGCCCGAATGAAGGTGGGGTTCAGCCCGAATCGCTGGAGAAAGATCCATTTCTTAAAAAGTTGAAGGCTTTTTACCCGGTTGAAAAAATGGTTGTCCTGGGTGGATATGATTACAGTGTGCAGATTTTCAAGAAAGTGAAATCAAAAGCTGATTCTGCACAGGTGTCTGACAGCTATTCGATGGTACTTGAATTTGAAGGAAATCAGGATGAACGGGTAAGAACAGAAGATGACCGGTGGGTGTATGAGCTTGACAATACCCTGGAATTCAGTCCGGCAATTACGGTTTATCCCGAAATGATAAAGCGGCATGATGTCCTTGAAATTGATGTTACTGTTCATTTTAAGGCACTCGAACCCATTGGCAGCGACCAGGCATTGCTTGTTTTCTCAGTGGAGAATGAAGGCAAGAGCCTGCGGTATGAAAAAGTTGATTTAATTGCTGATGGGAAAAACTGGCAGCAGCTTCAACTGAAAGCAAGAATGCCTGCAGCAATTCCTGATTCAGCGAAGATGGCATTTTATATCTGGAATAAAGATAAGAAACACCTGTTGATTGAAAAACTTCTTGTGGAAATGAAAAGCTATTGATAAGGATGCTGATTGTTGGTATATCCATGTGACAGGAACCGTTTATCTGTTTAAAAGATGTAACTTCAGCACATCAGTACCTGCAGTGCAAAACTTAATTTAGTCGGACCTATGAATGTAAAAGAGATATATAAATTTTTATCGCCAAGGTATCAGAACCTGTTTCTTGAATACAAAGTAGATCTTAAGCCCCGTCATGGCGATGAATCGATGCCTCATCCCGAACTGTATGCAATCATTAATGCCCACAGAAAGGATTATGAATCTGTTCTGGCTCAGGTATTGAATTATAAAGACCAGCTCTGGCAGATAAAGGATGCCGGACAGGAAGAAAACAGGAATAATCCGGTATGGAACAATGGCTATTTGCCCGGGCTTGATATCATAGCGCTTTATACAATCATGTCGTTGTACAGGCCGGCCCGCTATATTGAAATAGGCTCAGGCAACTCAACCAAAGTTGTTTACAAGGCCAAAAACGAGCAGCAGCTGAAATGCCACGTTACTTCCATTGATCCGCATCCCAGGGCCGAGATTGACCATCTGGCCGATGAGATACTTCGGGAACCGTTTGAGAATACCGATATCAGCCTGCTGGCTGAACTCGGTGAGAATGATGTCCTGTTCGTGGATAACTCTCACCGGATACTGCCAAATTCCGATTCAATGGTGTTCTTTCTGGAAGTTCTGCCCAGGTTGAAAAAAGGGGTGATAGTCCATTTGCATGATATTTACCTGCCGTATGATTATCCCCAGTTTATGTGCGACAGGTTTTATTCCGAGCAATATGGGCTGGCGATGTACCTGCTGGCCAACCCATCAAAATACAAACCGTTGCTGCCTAATTTCTTCATTTATAAGGATGAAGCCCTGAATGAGCTTATCGAGCCGTTCTGGAGCAATAAAAACCTGAACAATGTGGAAAGGCACGGTGGCTCATTCTGGCTGCAGATCCAGTAAAGTTCAGCCCCGTTGTATTGTTGCTTCTCCCAATGCATCATCTGGATTCGACATCCAGCCTGATAATGATTTCCCCATTCTTCGGATTGGTGAACAGATTCTGCGCATTGATCCGCAGCGAGTCACTATCCGGAAAAATTTTATCGATTGACTGCTGAAACAGCTCCCCCGAGTTTTTCTCGAGGTACAGATAAACAGGAATATTTTCCTCTGCAATCTTTTCCTGATTAACCGGTTCCCCCCAGTAAATGAACCTGCCATCCCAGGTGGTGTACTGATAGGTATCAGGAAAAAGCTCTCCCAGGATATGCCTGTATCTGTCCCTTGCTGATGCAGCTGACCATACGGTACCGAAATGCAGGGCATATTCAGGAAAGGGAGACCCGTAATCCTGGGTGACAATTACTTTTATGCTTCCTTCTTCGAATGAATTGATAATGCTTTGTGTCAGCTTTCTGGCTCCAATCTGCTCCTGAAAGGCACCTGAAGTATAACTTACTGTAAAAGCCTGTTTATTCAGATTCCATATGATGAATACCCCGAGCAGACCCATCACAAACCATTTTACAACCGGTGATGAATTAAATGCCATGATGAATTCAATAAACAGGAAAATGAGCAGTGGGAAAAACATCACTGCCGGGAGAAAGTAATGCGGAGAGTAGTGTTTACCAACAATGATGACCTGAGCCAGAATAATGATTATAATGCCTGAAGCAACCCTGAGCATTTTCTGGATCTGAATATTCATGCGCTTCCTGAACCACAAATATACAGCCAGTGTAGTTGCGGTCAGGATGATTGCCATGTAGGTGAATATTTTCTGCAGGCTGATGATTCTGCCGATATTCTCAGTGAATAAAGCAATATCCACAATGTTTTTTTCTCCGCTGCCATAATTGCCACTGTGCAGGAATAAATTTTTTACCCATCCCCAGAACCTGTCGATTTGTATGGTTGCAGGAAAGGAGATAATCAAAAAGAAAAGCACAGTAAGTCCCAGAACCATCAGTTTAGAACGCCATGTTTTAACTGTTATCACAGGAATTACAAGTAAAGGCAGCAGTGTAAGCTTTATCGAAAGACCGAACCCCAGGATGAGGCTCATGATGATAAGTTGCCGGTTGTTAAATTTATCACTGTCACTGTAAATGTGATAGATCAGCAAAACAGATAATGCAACTACAGGCACCGGCATCAGAAGTTCCGGGGTAATCCTGCCGATAATCTCATACCATATATATGAAATAAGCGGAACTCCCTGTATCAGCATTGCATACAGTATTGATCCGGTTTTGCGGAAAACAAGCCTGCCGGCTATCAGAAGTGCAAGTGCAACAACAAGTGTTATGGTTATATTGACTATCGTCAGGTAAAGATCAGCATTCGCCAGCACATCCTCCGCCAGGTTCGGATTGTTCCTGAAAAGATGGACTACCCTCATCACAACAGCAATAAGATACTGAAGCGGAGTACCCGGGTGATCGATGTGGGTAAGTTTGAATATCCCTTCAGCAAGGTTCAGCCCGCTTATAAAATAGGCATAGTCAGGATCAATCGATCTAAGTGAAGGATCATCCAGTACCAGCTTGATATATAACCCTGCATAAAAATAGAAGAATGGAATGACCAGGATAAGCAGGTACCTGCTTTTCCACAACGACTGGCTGAAATGGTTCATATTCTTTTTAGCTGACTTTTTATTGCTTTTCAATAAGATTTATCAAAAGTAATGAATGTAATACGATAAAAAAAGAGCTGGTAATTGTTCTGCAGGCATACCTCTATTCCTGATATTTGTTTTATTTTCATTGAAATTTACGCCGCAGCCGAAGTTCTTGTTGCCAGTTATTTACTACATTCGCCAGAGAATTAAGATAGATAAACCAAAAATTCAGGGTTTAACCTGAAAGACAAAATCAAATACTTGTATATGATAAACCTTGCCTTTCTTAATAAAAGACTGACAGGAAACATCCTTTTTATTCTGATCTTTTTAAGTCTTTTTTTTATTTATGATTTGAATAATTCAATGTTTACTCCTCCCCAGTCGGTGCATATCTGGAGGCAAACAAACTGCCTTTCCCTCACATTGAATTACCATCAGTATAACCTGCCTTTGCTTGAGCCTGAAATGCACAACCAGTTTCCCGGGGGAGGATATTCAGGAAAAGCTGCAGGTGAATTCCCGATTATCTATTTCCTGGTGGCAAAATTATGGGACATATTTGGTGCACATGAATGGATATTTAAACTTGTGCAGTTAATCATCCTGTTCTCAGGATTGTGGGCATTGTACCACGGGCTAAGATATATTACCGGCAATTACTTTTGGGCAGGGTTTGCAAGCCTGCTGATATTTACATCACCCATGATTGTTTTTTATGGGCCCAATTATCTGCCCGATGTGCCTTCACTTGCATTTGTCTTTATTGCCTGGTATTTTGTCATCAGGTACCTTCAGTATCATAAAAATGTAAGCCTGTGGCTTTCCGCGTTGTTTTTCTGCCTTTCCATGATGTTGAAAATTACTGCAGCGATATCATTTATCGCACTTGGCGGATGGGTACTCATTGAAATGCTGTTTTTGAAAAAGGATGATTGTATGTTTTGTTTCAGGTGGAAGCAGATTGTTCCTTTTTTGGTGGCGCTCATCCCTGTAGTTGCCTGGTATTTATATGTTGACCATTATAACAGCATAAACCAGGGCCACATTTCCTACCATGGGATCTGGCCGGTGTGGAACATGACCGGCGAGCAGTTTTCCAGGATCATCGATGTACTGGATAAAATATACTTTAAGGAGATGTTTTTACCCTTTACCCAATATCTGACACTGGCAATCTGGCTTTACCTGGTTGTCAGGATAAGGTCGTTGAAACCTGTTTTCAGGTACTTCATCATTATCCTGCCATTGGGGATGCTGTTCCAGCTGGCATTGTGGTTTCAGGTTCTTGAAGGGCATGACTATTATATGATAAACCTGCTGGTTGTATTTGTATCGGTCTGGGCTGTATTCCTTGCACAGCTGAAAAACCTGAGGCCTGCATTTAAAATCACAGCATATGTTCTTGCCATTGCTTTTTTTACGTTGAACGTGGTGACCTGTCGTGAGCGGATTCAAAATCGGTATTTAGGCTGGATGAATGACATGTACCACCGTATGAAGGCACTGATAGAAATTGAACCTGCATTCAGGGAGTGGGGGATAGGCCCTGAAGATAAAGTCATTTCCCTGCCCGATAATACAATTAATGCCTCACTGTATTACATGAACAGGAAAGGTTATACTGAGTTCGGCAGTGACTTTTCAAAGGAAGAAGGTTTTTACCAGAGGATTAAGAACGGAGCCAGTTATCTTATTGTAAATGATTCTGCCATTATTGCCAATGATTACATGAAGCCCTTTGTGCAGCATAAAATAGGCCAGTTCAGTAACATTATTGTATTCGATTTGCGGGAAATTCAACCTGAATAGTAATTCAGCGGCAGCCTTCACTGATGCTCAGTCCTGCATGAGAAAAAATAACGGTATGAATCAACATTTATCAGGTGGAAACCGGGGCTTTCCCGCTCCAGTGAAATCCATTTGATTATTAAGAAATGCCCTGCAATAGCTGGATGAGCTAAATTTTGTGAGTATATTACACAGGCAAAACATGGCCGTTGTAGAATTAGAACATGATATTATGGAAGTTTTTGTACAAGAACCTGAAACACGGATGGACATTTATAAAGCCAAAAGGCAACAGTTAAAAGACTATTTTAACAGGGTTGCCCACACCCGCATCAGGTACCGCAGGAGTAAAAGGTATTACTGGGACAGCATTACCAGCTACGTTAATTTTTTTGTTCACAATGAGTCATCGGTACTTGAAATTGGTTGTGGTACAGGTGAACTCATCGGAAAAATCAATGGTAAGAGGAAAACAGGCATCGACTTCAGCGGGAATATGATTGAGGAGGCACGCAAACAGTTTCCCGAAATTGAATTTGTATGCTGTCAGGCAGAAGATATTCAGCTCAATGAAAAGTATGATGTTGTCATACTTTCCAATGTTGTAGGGTACCTTGTCGATATCCAGCAGGTATTTGAAGAACTGCACAAGGTTTGTCATAACGAAACCAAAATCATCATTACCTATTACAATATTTTCTGGGAACCATTTATTAAGTTCGCTGAAATGACAGGAATCAAAAAAAAGGGCCCCAGGCAGAGCTGGATTTCAAGAAAGGATTTGGCTAACCTGTTATACCTTGCCGGATTTGAGACCTACAAGCAGAACTCTTCGATGCTTTTCCCTTTTTATGTTCCGCTTCTATCGGCATTCCTGAATAAGTTCCTGTCGCGACTGCCTGTGTTTAACTGGTTTTCGCTGAATTACTACACTTTTGCACAGCCCATGCCCCTTTTAAATGAAGCGGAGGTCGGACATGCATACTCAACAACGGTACTCATACCTGCAAGGAATGAAAGCGGAAACATTGAAAATGCAATAACCCGCATGCCTCAGTTTGGAAACCATATTGAAATCATATTTGTGGAGGGCAATTCAACTGATGATACCTGGGAGAAAATCAAAGAGATTCAGCAGAAATACAGGGATACGCACGACATTAAGATTCTTCAGCAGCCCGGGCGGGGAAAGGGAGATGCTGTACGGGCAGGTTATGCTGTTGCAACAGGCGACATCCTGATGATTCTGGATGCCGATTTGACTGTGCCTCCTGAACAGCTTCCCAAGTTTTATTATGCCATTGCTACTGGCAAGGGTGGATTCATAAACGGTACCCGGCTGATTTACCCTATGGAGAAAAATGCAATGCGCTTCCTGAACACCCTTGGGAACAAGTTTTTCAGTATCGCCTTCAGCTGGCTCCTGGAGCAGCCGGTAAAAGATACACTTTGCGGGACGAAAGTCATGTTCAGAAAGGATTACCTTAAACTGGCAGCCAACAGGAACTATTTTGGGAATTTCGACCCCTTCGGCGATTTCGACCTGCTTTTTGGTGCATATAAACTCAACCTTAAAATCATTGATATGCCCATCCGGTATCATGAGCGGGTGTATGGCGATACGAATATCTCAAGGTTCAAACATGGCCTGCTTCTGTTAAAAATGTGGTGGTTTGCCTTGTTTAAGATTAAATTCAAATAGTTTATTTACCTGCGATGCCTGAATTTCTGAAATATAAAATACCTCATGACCTTGACTCGCCCGAACGGACTGTCTTTCACAGGGAGATTATCAGAAGAAAACCATTCCTGAGGAAATTGTATGAGGAGTGGTACAGCATCCTCAGCCGCTGGAAACCTATACTGCCGCAAGGGAAGCTGCTTGAAATAGGTTCAGGTGGCGGATTTCTTAAGGAAATTGAACCTTCAGTGATTTGTTCCGATGTACTGGATTTACCAGGAAATGACATGACTTTTTCGGCACTGCAGATGCCATTTGCCAATGAGGAGATAAGCTGCATATTTATGATTGACACTTTCCATCATATCCCCGATGCAGCGCAATTTCTGGGTGAGGCCGCAAGGGTCCTGGCTCCCGGTGGTGCCATCATCATGATAGAACCGGCCAACAGCCTCTGGGGCAGGTTTATCTATCAAAATTTCCATCACGAACCTTTTGAACCCTCGGGTGGCTGGACAATTCCATCATCAGGACCAATGAGCGGGGCAAACGGGGCACTTCCATGGATTGTTTTCAGCCGTGATGCCGAAACTTTCCGGGCACGGTTTCCCGGTTTTCAGCTCGAGGAGTTTTCATATCATACTCCGTTGCGATACCTGTTAAGCGGTGGTGTTTCTTTCAGACAGATTGTGCCTGGCTTTACCTATGGCTTTTTCAGGCAACTCGACAGGGCACTGGCTGCAGTGTGGCCCCAATTATCGATGTTTGTAACAATCAGGCTGACAAAGAAAAAATAATCTTGTGGGTACAAAGACAAAAAGATACAAGACGCAAGACCAGATTATCATATAAATAAACATATTGTTCAGGCACGATTAAAGTCTTGATACTTGTGTCTTAAAATCTTGTGTCTGGTCCCTCAGATAACTTTTCATCTGGCTATAATATTCTTCATTGAGAGGGTTGTATCTTCTTTTGTCAGGAATATTTTGTTTTTTATGAGTTTCCACTTCTGCAGCCTGTACTGCAGCGAGGTTTTTATAACCCCCAGTCCGTAAATCGAACTGTTTTTCAGGTTGATGCTCGATGCATCGTCAAAATATTTGGTGGGACAGGTAATTTCGGCAATCTCATAGCCTGCGTAAATGATTTGTGCCAGCATCTGGTTATCGAACACAAAATTATCGGAATTGGCATTGTAGTTTACCCTTTCGAGCACCTCACGCGAGAAGGCACGGTAGCCTGTATGGTATTCCGACAGTTTGGCATTCATCATGATGTTCTGGAAAAAAGTAAGGCCGCGGTTGGCTACATATTTAATCAGTGGCATACCACCAGCCAGGGCTCCTTTTCCCAGAATGCGTGAACCGAGTACCACATGGTAAAGACCCGATGCAATGAGGTGGGTCATAGACGGGATGAGCATAGGGGTATACTGGTAGTCGGGGTGGAGCATCACCACAATGTCGGCACCTATTTCAAGTGCCTTGTTATAACACGACTTCTGGTTGCCTCCATACCCGGTGTTCTTTTTATGTACAATGATATGTTTAATTCCGAGTTTCTCTCCAACTTTTACAGTATCATCCTTACTCATGTCGTCCACAAGGATTACCTCGTCAACAATCGAAAAATCTATTTCCCTGTAGGTCCTTTCAAGTGTTTTTGAAGCATTGTATGCCGGAAGCACAACCACTACTTTTTTCCCGCTAATCATTCGTTCTTTTTTTGTGGGTGTAAAATTAGAAAGAAATCATGAACTGAAAGGATAATTTTTATCATTAATCCCTGTTGAATTCCCCTGTTTTACCCTGGTTAAGAATAAGCCATTCAATTCAAAGGCTGTTTTTTCTATACATAACCGTATTGATCGGCCAGCCAGATGAGCCCCAGCGACAGGAAGAAGGCGATAAGCGGGGCTATCAGCCACATGAGAAAAAACTTCTTTACTTCTGTTTTCTTAAAAATGTTTTTAGAGCCCAGTTTGGCAACACCAATTCCCAGAATTGCTGCCACATTCAGTTGAACAAGCGATGTTGGAATTCCTTTGGTAATGGAAGCAAACAGTAACAAACTGGCCGATACAAAAGCAATAATGACGGCCTCAAATTTTCCGAAAAGGACAATTTCCTTCCCTGTGTTTTTTACCATCTTGTGCCCGAATATTGAACTGCCTATGCCAAAACTTGGAGCCACTATCAGTGTCGATAAAATCATGATGATGATAAAGTTCTTCTCAAGGGGAAGGTTCAGTTCGTTGGCAGTCATCGATGCAACAGGTCCCGCGGCATTGGCTACATTATTTGAACCGATTGAAAATGCAACATACAGCGACATCACCATGATGATGCCATCCCATACCGGTTTCAGGTTGATGTTTTTAGCCCTCGACATGGTGAGTCCACGCCGGCGCATGGGTCTGTAAATGTATCTGCCAAGAAAATAGCTGATAAAATAAGATATCACAGGCAGAATAAACCAGGCCGGAATAATCTCCACAAAAAGTTTCTGGGAATTAAACTCATTAAAGTAAAGTGCAGGGGCTACTACAGCCAGCACCGTGGCCTGGCTTGTCGATTGCGGGATGCCGGCAAGGTTGGAGATAAACAGGGCAATGGCCACTGAAAACAGGATGATGGATACTGTTGTAAAAGTCATCATTTCAGGGTCAAGCAGTCCCTGACCTACAGTAGTTGCCGTTCCTTTACCCGCTATGATGGCACCCAGAAAAACCATGATGCCAAACAATCCCGGGATAAGGCTTCTTCGTATCACATTGGAACCGTATGCCGCTGAAAATGCCGGGGCGGTGCCACTTCCGCCCATCATAATGGCCAGGAACATTGCGATGATAAAAGGGATTAGCAGATGGTTAAATAATGGTGATACCATTGCCTTACGTTAAGATTGATACTTGAGATTCTGCCGGCAAATATATGACATTATTTTCCCGGTTATCACTGCCTGCCGGCAGCAAATATGATTATTCTGCTGCTGCTGTGCAGCAGGGGTATTTGTTCCGGTACCCGGCAATGATCCAATCGCTGGAAATGAACGATTATCCCTTCAGCTTTGTTAGTTTGATAACCCCCTTAGGCGAAGTAACTGCCGGTATTTTTTCCTGATATTCCGGTTCTGGTGGCAGTTGCCCTGCGGGAATGATGAAATCATGCAAACTCAAAATCAGGAACGATGGAAAAAGTATTGATAGCCGGTGCCTCAGGCTCACTTGGATTTGAGGTGTTGCAAAAACTGAGGAAGATGGATGTCGCGGTGCGTGCCCTTGTAAGCTCTTCTGAAAGTGCAGAAAAGATTAAACCCTTTACTGCTGATGTTGTGATTGCTGATGCACGTAAAAACGAACAGCTGGCCGGTGCATGCAATGGCATTGATATCGTTTTTTCAGCCGTGGGCCAAAGTGTAAGCCTGCTGGATAATGCCGGTTCTTTCGAAGAAATCGACTATGGGATCAATAAAAACCTTGTAGAAGAAGCAGTCAGTGCGGGTGTGCCGCGGTTTGTTTATGTCTCCATAAAGGGAGCTGATGTTGCCACAACTTATGAGATGGCAAAAGTGCATAAGATGGTTGAAGATTTACTGAAGGAGAAAAAAATAAGTCATACGATTATCCGCCCTGTAGGATTCTTTTCAGGATTCAACGACTGGATTGCCATGGGAAAACGTGGAGTCATTCCTGTTCCCGGCTCAGGGGAGAATAAAACAAATCCCATTCACCAGGAAGATCTGGCACAGGTGGTGGTTGATGTGCTTTTCAGCGGCCCTGAAGTTGTTGAGGCCGGTGGCCCCGAAATCTATACCCGTTCGGAAATAGCGCACATGATAAGTGATAAAACCAACGGAAAGGTTGTGAATGTGCCTGAGCTGCTTGTTGAACCGGGACTGATCTTTTTGAAGATCTTCGACAGCAATACACAGGCAAAACTCGATTACTTCAATTATGTTTCTACAAATGATATGGTTGCCCCCCAATATGGAACCAGATCATTAAGGGATTATATCATGAATTTTGACTTAAACCAGTTACAGGATGCGTGGCCAATATGATGCCATCATAACAGGGAGCGGGCCCAACGGCATGGCAGCTGCAATTTATCTGCAGCAGAAGGGACTGAAAACGGCAGTCATGGAAAGAGCTGCTGCACCTGGTGGCGCTGTAGGTACAGGTGAGCTGACCCTTCCAGGTTTCAGCCATGACATCGGCTCAGCAGTCCATCCGCTCGGGTTTGATTCTCCGTTTTTCAAAACATTGCCGCTTGGTGATTATGGCCTTTCATGGGTTCATCCGCCGATTCCCTATGCCCATCCCTTTGCCGGTGGTGATGCCTATGCCTGTTATAAAAGTATTGAAGAAACAGCCCTCCAGCTGGGGCCCGACAGGAACCGGTACATCAGTTTGTATACAAAACTGGTTAATGACTGGCAGCATATATCAAAAAGTATTCTTGGACCTTTGACTTTTCCTGCACATCCGTTCAGGATGGCAAGGTTTGGTATAAAGGCACTGATGCCTGCCACATATTTTGCCAATAAGACTTTCAGCGATGAAAAAACGAAATTGCTGTTCTATGGGGCGGCTGCCCATTCTACACTGCCTCTGTCGATCCTTGCAACTGCCTCCTTCGGACTTGTGCTGAATATTCTTGCCCACACAGTGGGCTGGCCTTTCCCAAGGGGTGGGGCAGGTGCTATTCCGGCTGCACTGGCCGCATATTACCGTCACCTGGGTGGTGAGATTTTTCTGAACCATCATGTGGATGACATCAGGGAACTTCCCCAGGCCAAAGCTTTTCTGTTTGATATTACCCCCCGGCAGTTGCTGCAGATTGGTGGTACAACATTTTCACCGACATACCGTGACCGGCTTTCAAAATACAGGTATGGGGCAGGAGTTTTTAAAATCGACTGGGCATTGTCGGAACCAATCCCGTTCATCAATGAGAAATGCCGCAGGGCCGGTACGGTGCACCTTGGTTTTTCAGCCAGGGAAATCAAACATTCGGAGGCTGTTATCCATAAAGGAAAGACCACAAGTCAACCCTATGTGCTTGTTGTTCAGCATACCGTGTTCGATGACAGCCGTTCGCCGGCAGGTAAACATACCGGGTGGGCATACTGCCATGTTCCCCACGGAAGTTCTGAAGATATGACTGAAGCCATTGAAAACCAGGTTGAGAAAGTGGCACCGGGGTTCAAAGATTGTATCCTTCACCGCACAACAATGACTTCTCCACAGCTTGAATTACTGAACCCGAACCTTGTCGGGGGCGACATCAACGGCGGGAGGCAGGACATCACCCAGCTCTTTACCCGCCCTGTTGCAAGGCTTTCTCCCTATACTACCCCCGATCCGCGGGTTTATATCTGCTCATCATCCACTCCTCCCGGAGGTGGCGTGCATGGCATGTGCGGATACCATGCTGCAAAACGTGTATGGAAGGATCATTTTGCGGGGTAAAAAGCGGAAGGCTCCGACCTCTCTACAGGTAGTTTTCCCGCCATTTATAAACAGAAAACACAAGATGAACCGGCACAAGTACCACGACCTGATTCTGCACAAACAGAATGTAACTGGTTATTTACAAGCCGGCATGTACTTACAGAAGTCCATGGCCCGGCTGTTCAATCTCCTGGTCCTGATACTTGTGTCTATCAGTCTTGTGTCCTGTTTTTTTGTATTCTAAAGTAACTTAATACACTATCGACTTCGGCCTGTTCTCCATTGCCGTGCCATATTCAGTATTTGGCTTGTTGCCCATTTTGAAAACAAGTTCACCGCCATTTACAATATCTTTATGGGTGATGAATGTCTTTTCATATGATTTCCCGTTGAGGGTTGCCGACTGGATATAGATGTTGTCGCTGCTGTTGTTTTCTGCAACAACCCTGAACGATTTACCTTCAGGCAATACAATTTCTGCTTTGTCGAACATCGGGCTGCCAAAAACATAGGCTCCGTTGGCGGGATTCACAGGGTAGAAACCCAGTGAGGAAAATACATACCATGCCGACATCTGGCCACAGTCTTCATTGCCACTTAAACCATCGGGTTTGTCAGTATACATGGTGGTGCAAATCTCCCTTACCCTTTCAGCAGCTTGCCACTGACGGCCCACCCATGCATACATGTATGAAATGTGGTGGCTGGGCTCATTGCCATGTGCATACTGTCCGATCAATCCTGTGATATCGGCCGAGGCACCTTCCACTTTAATTGATTCAATTGTAAACAGGCTGTCGAGTTTGGTTGTGAAAGCCTCTTCACTGCCAAAAAGCTCAATCAACCCTTCCACATCATGGGGCACCAACCACGTGTACTGCCAGGCGTTTCCTTCGCAGTAATCATCTTCACGATGCTGGGATGAGATGGGGTTAAAGGGTGTTCTCCATGAGCCATCAGCCATTTTGCCACGCATAAAACCTGTGGATGAATCATAATAGTGCTGGTAATATTTAGCCCTTTTGGCGAAATATTCCGCGTCTTCAGTTTTTCCCATTGCCCGGGCCATTGCAGCCACTGCCCAGTCGTCGATGGCATATTCCATTGCGCGTGCCACTGATTCCACCTGTGAATCGGCTGGTATCCATCCCTGCGATTTCACGTAATCACCCCCGCGCTCATCGAGCATTGCCGATGTTTTCATTGCTTCAAAGGCCAGTTCGGTATCATATCCCCTGAATCCTTTCAAATATGCATCGGCAATAACCGGAACGGCTGAATAACCCACCATGGTGTTTGTTTCATTGCCATGCAGGTGCCAGATGGGGAGTTTCCCCTGCTGCTGGTAGATGGCAAGCATGGAACTGATGAAATCATTGACACGTTCCTGCTGTACCAGGGTAAACAGCGGATGGGCAGCCCGGTAGGTATCCCACAGTGAGAACGTGGTATAGGTTTCATGGCCGGCGCCATCATGAATGTTTTTATCAGCCCCGCGGTATTTACCGTCGACATCATTAAACAGGCTGGGTGCTATCATTGTATGGTACAAAGCAGTATAAAAAGTGCGTTTGTCAGCCAGACTGGGTGTTTCAACTTTTATTTTTGCCAGTTCCCTGTTCCATTTTGCCTTTGCCTGTTCAAGTGCCTGATCAAAATCAAGATTTGCTGCTTCTGCAGCAAGATTGGCAGCTGCACCCTCAGTGCTGACAGGTGAAATGGCTGTTTTGACAACCAGTTCGCCATTGCCTTCAAATCCTATCAGTGCAGTTAACTGGCCCTGTCTTTCATTCGATGAAATGATTTCAAAACTCTTGATGTCTTTTGAAAACTCGGTATGAAAATAAATCCGCTGGTCATTGGCCCAACCTCTTGAGTACCTCAATCCGCTCAGTGTCCTGGGGCCGGTTTGTTCCAGCACGCCGTTTCTCAGCTGATCCCAGCCTGTTCCATAGCGTAAATCGACAACCACTTTCGATTCATCCGAATCATTGTACTGGTACCGGTGAATGCCCACCCTTTCAGTAGTTGTCAGGTGTGCGTCAATATTGTAACGCTCAATATGGACATAGTAATATCCGGGTTCAGCCTTTTCCCTGTCATGTGAATAGGCCGATTTCCAGCTGTAGGGCACTTCATCTTCACCAGGGGTGAAGCTTTCAGTCACGGGCATAAATATGATGTCGCCCAAATCGCCGATTCCCGTGCCACTCAGATGAGTGTGTGCAAAACCAATCAGGATGGAATCGGAATAATGATAGCCTGAGCACCAGTCCCAGCCCTGTGTTTCATTATTGGGGCCAAGCTGCACTGCGCCAAACGGAACGCTGGCACCAACAAAAACGTGGCCATGGTAGTCGCTCCCGATAAAAGGATCGACATATTGTGTGAAATCAGTTGCCTCGCCCTGCTGCGGAACCGTGCGGCATCCGGTTGCCACGATGAGGAACAGGATAATGAACAGATGTATTTGTTTCATTGTAAATGATGGTTATAGAAGAAAAGCCCGGTTCTTCATCAAAAAGAACCGGACTTCCCCATGTATTTTTAATTGAACCAGGATTACAATTCCCTGATTTTGATGTTTCTGAACCAAACAGTGTAGCCGTGGTCCTGTAACCCGATGTATCCTTCCCTTGCGATACCTTCAGTAAACCCGGGGAAGTTTTTGAATTTGCTGTTTTCAACAAGCTGATCCCACTCAGGAGTCCAGTGTGTATAGGTAACCACTTCGGTACCGTTCATGCTTACCGATGCTTTTCCGTCTTTAATCCTGATGACACATGTATTCCATTGTCCTGCAGGTTTAACAGTTTTTGGGTCGGCTGCAATCATATCGTACAGTGAACCCGCAAGGTGGCTGGCGATTTTGTTATCGGTAGCATTCTCATTGTCGAGTACCTGAATTTCGGGTGCAGCATAATAAATCGGTTTTCCGGGAACTTCCTTAATGTAATAGAAAATACCTGAATTGGCCATGTCGCCGGCTTTCCAGTCAATTGAAAGTTCGAAATTCCTGTATTTTTTGTTGCTGAACAGAATGTCACCGTTGGCTCCATGCCCGGCTTGTTTGCCTTCTCCCAAAAATACCTTCATGGCATTGTCTTCAATTGTCCAGTTGGCTGGCATGGCATTTCCGTTGTATTGTCTCCAGCCGTCAAAGTCCTTTCCGTTAAACAACAGTACCCAACCCGCTTTTTTCTCCTTGCCTGTGAGTTTGTTCACTTTCTGGGCAAATACTGAAACTGATGATAATAAAATGGCTGTTATGAACAGAGCCGAAATGAATTTTTTCATGATTCTTCTTTTTTAAATGTAATATAAGCTTATTAAACGTTGGTTTTTCCGACTTACGGGGGCGAATATACCAATTTGTATGTTCTGTACAAAGAAAAAACAAGGCATTACTTTCCCGGCCTCCACCTTCGCGCAACCTCCTTTACGGGGAATATGCCGTGACTTACCGATTTAACATCCTCTATGGAATAAAAAGCCTTTGGATTGGTAGTTTTTACAATGTTTTCAACTGTCTGGATCTCGGTACGCTTGATGATGCTGTATATAATGCTTACCGTTTCACTGCTTCCCCTGGCCTCGTGATATGTTATTCCGTAACCTGCATCCTTTAAGTTCTCAATAAGCTTTTCAGCACTCTTCCGGGTAATGATCTGGATTTTCACGATTCCCATCGCCAGCCGTTCCTCAATCAGCAACCCGATGTAGTTGCCCGATGCAAAACCTGCAGCATAGGCTACATAATTCACCCAGTTGTCGAGGTTCTGGAAAATGCGCGATATGGCAATAATCCATATGAAGACTTCAAAAAATCCAAGCAGCGGAGCCCATACCTTTTGCCCTTTCGACACCATTACAATACGGATGGTGCCAATGGTTACATCAAGGATACGTGCCATAAAAATAAGCAGCGGCAATATCAGGTAAGCAAAAATGGTGCTGTCGTACAAGGTTTCCAAGATGAACATTTTATTTTTTTTGCAAAGGTAGGAAAATCCCTTCTGAAATATGAAATTTAAAATATACAAGGCTGTTCAATAAACAACCATGAAAAAAAATCCTGTACCAGAAAATTTCGGCCGGTTGCCAAAAGATTATTCCGGTATGATATAATAAAAACAGAGTTCCTTTAAAACTCCGATGTAAAATGGAATTTTATATCCTTGAACTCGTCCTGGGCCATTTGCAGTATAAAAGATGAATCGGCCATAAACACATCCCTGCCCAGTTTATCCTTTGCCATTTTCTGGTGCTTTCTTTTTTTGAATTCGTCGAGCATCCTGTGGTTGTCCGATTCGATCCAGCACGCCTTGTACATATTGAGCGGTTCGAACCTGCATTTGGCATTGTATTCATGTTCAAGCCTGAACTGAATCACTTCAAACTGGAGCTGGCCCACTGTGCCGATAATCCTTCGCCCGTTGAACTGGCTTGTAAAAAGCTGTGCCACCCCCTCATCGGTGAGGTGATCGATCCCCTTCATCAGCTGTTTCGTTTTCATGGGATCAGCATTTTCAATGTACCTGAACAGTTCGGGAGAAAAGCTTGGCAGCCCCTTGAAATGGATATCTTCGCCATCGGTAATTGTATCACCGATAATAAAAGTGCCGTTGTCGGGGAACCCTACGATATCGCCCGGAAATGCTTCCTCGATGATCTCCTTCTGCTCAGCCATAAAGGCAGTGGGGCTTGATATGCGGATTGTTTTCCCGGTACGGATATGTTTATACATATTGTTCCTGACAAACATGCCCGAACATATCTTGACAAAGGCAATGCGGCTGCGGTGATTCGGGTCGATATTGGCATGTATTTTAAACACAAAGCCTGAGAATTTATATTCATCGGGCTGTATTTCCCGTTCTTCAGCGTACGATGGCTGGGGCCGGGGTGCAATTTCAAGAAATGTCTGCAGCAACTCCTGTACCCCAAAATTATACAGGGCACTGCCAAAGAATACCGGGGCCTGGTTGCCTTCCAGGTATTCATCGCGGCTGAAAGCCGGGTATACGCCTTCAACCAGTTCCAGCTCCTCCCGAAGGGTACCGGCATCATGCCCTATCAGTTTGTCGAGTTCAGGATTCTCAATGTCTTCAAACGCAATTCCTTCTTCAATCTCCTGGATATTGGGGTCGAACAGTTTCAGGTTGCGGTTGTAGATGCTGTAAACCCCCTTAAACCCCGGGCCGCTGTTGATGGGCCAGCTTAACGGGCTTACCTTAATCTTGAGCTGGTTCTCCACCTCATCGAGCAGTGAAAAGGAATCCTGCGCAGGACGGTCCATCTTGTTGATAAAAACTATCACAGGTGTCTTGCGCATCCGGCATACGTTCATCAGTTTTTCTGTCTGCGGCTCCACCCCTTTGGCCGCGTCAATCACGATGATGACACTGTCGACTGCCGTCAGGGTACGGAATGTATCCTCCTGGAAATCCTGGTGCCCGGGCGTATCAAGGATGTTGACCTTATACCCGTTGTATTCAAACCCCATCACCGAGGTTGCCACCGAAATACCACGCTGTCGCTCTATTTCCATAAAATCGGAAGTAGCCCCCTTCTTGATCTTGTTGTTTTTAACGGCACCTGCCACACGGATGGCCCCCCCAAAGAGCAGGAGCTTTTCGGTCAAAGTTGTTTTTCCCGCATCGGGATGGCTGATGATTCCAAAAGTGCGCCGGCGGTTTATTTCTTCTACAAATGTCATTGAATCATGTTGTTTTTGCGGCTGCAAAAATAGTAAAGAAGTTTTTAGTAACGAGAATAAACATAAAAGTTTCATTTTCCCATTTTCATCTGTCAGGAGTAAACATGTGGCCTTCTGCCAATCTCCCAGAAGATGGACATTGAATTGGACCTGCCAAATTCAATCTAAACTCAATATAAATTCAATGTAAATTCAATTCAAACTCAATTATAATTGAATTTATATTGAGTTAATACTGAATTTATATTGAGTTTACACAGGCTTTGAACCCCAGTAAGCATGTTCTTACTAACTACGGCTCAGCGTAAAAGGCCAGGATTTTTGCTGGTTTTTAGGAAATCCCCTTAGTTTCTGCCTGCTTCCCTGAGTGATTTGGAGATGTATTTCCAGTAGTTTTTGTGAAATCTGAGACTTTCCCTGCCTATCATTCGGTGGTAGGTTTGCGGGGCATCTGCGGGTGATATCTTTCGCAGCTCCCTGTCTTCATACAGGGCCGGAACCTCGGGATGGAACTGTACAGCAAATACGTTAGGGTAACGGGTATGTGCAATTGCTTCTGCGATTTTTCCATCGGACGACAGGGCTGTTGTTTCAAATCCTTTGCCGGTTTTGCCTGATGCCTGGTGATGGCTGCTGTATACAAGCGGACGGCTTTGCTTTTTTGTTTTGACCTGTTTACCGAAAAACGGATGCCGGGTAAATTTGATCGTGTGAAAGTTTATTCCTGCCAGTTGCCTGTCGCCGGAGATCAGCTGCCAGTAATTGCGGTGCATGTTTTCCCTTCCTGTCCCGATTGTTTCTTCGGGAGTTGTTGCTCCGTAAACCTGGGCGGGAATATCCTGTATAAGCGTACCCCCTGTAGCCACATTCATTGTTTGCATGCCCAGGCAGAAACCTGTGATAAAATAGTGAGGTCTCTCTTCCAGAAAGGGCTCAAAAGTTTCATCCTGGTATCCTCCAAGCAGATGGTATAAAAAAGTAACTTCAAAGAAGTGCCTTTCAGGATCTGTTACATCTGAAAACAAATTCTCCTCACCATAAACTGCCGGAGGAATGTCGGGACCTCCAAAGAAAATGATGCCTGCTGAATTTTCAAACAGATGTTTAAGCTCATTGGTCAGTGCATTTTTTTCAAACAGCCTGTCTTCATGCAATGTGCTCCTGATTTCATGCAGATGAAAATTACCCAGTCCCTGCTTCCTGATGATATCGGCTGAAGCACTGAAGTCATATCTTTGATTCCGGTGATAGACCCCTACAAATTCCGTATTCTTCAGGTTTACCTTTAAAAAGTTCTTTTTAATCAGAAAATCAACAGTTTCAATGTTGTTTGCCGTAGGATTGGCAAGCAGTATATATGTTTTTTTGCTGTCAGTTTCATTCCTGAAGAAATCCTGTCCCTGCAGGTGCAGGGTGATGAAGAACAGCAATAAGACAATTGCATTTTTCATTTTATAGTTATTTAAAGATTTTCAAATATAGTATTTAGCCCAAAGGATTTCTTACTATCCCTATTCTTTTTACTTTTGCAGCATACTTAAATTAAAGTCCATGAAATTCAATTTAAAATCATCTTATCTTGTTGTGGTGGTTGCTGTGATTCTGGTGTTGGTAATTTTTGGCGGCCGTATGTTTTTTATTATTGAAGCCGGTGAAAGGGGAGTGATTTTCCGTCCCTATACAAGCGGGCTCGATACTGAGAATATTTACGGGGAGGGCTTTCATGTGATTGCACCGTGGAACCGTTTATATATATACAATGTGAGGGAACAGCAGCGTGACGAAATGATGGATGTTCTCGACAAGAACGGGCTTTCTATCAGTACCGATATCACTGTCAGGTTTAACCCTACATATAACAGGATTGGGAACCTGCACCAGCAGTTTGGGGTGAACTACATCAACGTGCTGGTTATTCCTGAAGTTCGTTCAACGGTTCGCCAGGTGGCTGGCCGGTATTCGGCAGAAGAAATTTATTCGACAAAACGTTCGGAGGTGGAGCTGACAATAAAGGAAGAAACACGGAAAGTGCTGGGTGAAAATTATATTGACATGCGGGCACTGCTTATCAGGTCGATAAACCTTCCCGATCAGATTAAGGGAGCCATTGAAAGCAAACTGAAGCAGGAACAGGAAGCACTGGCATACCAGTACCGCCTGCAGAGGGAAGAATCGGAAGCCGAGCGCCGGAGAATAGAGGCCGAGGGCATTGCCAATTACAACCGTATTATCAGCGCAAGCCTTACCGACCGCATAATCCAGCAGCGGGGGATAGATGCAACCCTTGAACTGGCATCATCGCCCAATTCGAAGGTGGTGGTGATTGGCAGCGGAAAAGACGGGCTGCCACTGATACTTGGAAATAATTAACTGTAAATAAACGGGGGCTGATACAACAGCCCCTTTTTTTATTCTGAAGCTATGATTAAGATAAGAAATCCTTTTGCCACAATGGCGGGCAATGAAGCCTACAATTGTTTCGGATGTTCACCTGCAAACAAAACCGGGCTTCACCTTGAATTCTGGCTCGATGGTGAGGAACTTGTTGCCGAATGGCTCCCGCAGAAGTCATATGAAGGCTGGACCGGGGTGCTTCATGGCGGAATTCAGGCCACTTTGATGGATGAGGCTGCAGCGTGGCTGGTGATGGTCACACGGGATACAGCAAGTGTTACTGCTTCAATGAATGTGAATTATCATAAACCTGTTTTTATTGCTGATAACCCGGTAAAAGTCAGGGCCAGGCTTAATTCGGTTGAGAAAAGCATAGCTTTGGTCGATTGTACGCTTATCAATGACAAAGGTGTGATTTGCTCAACCGCAAAAGTTTCATGCTTTTGCTTTCCTGAGCATGTGGCAAGGGCAAAATATAACTACCCGGGCAAGGAAATGTTTTTCAGCAAGTGAAAAGCAATGCCTTGCTCATACCTTTCAGGTTTGAGGGCCGGGTTCAATATGTGATGCTGGATTTTTTTCTATAGCAGAGGGTATTAATAATCATCATCTACTTCATCGGGATCTTCAAAATCGGAGGAATAGTCATCGAGATCTTCATCGTCGAATTCGTCATAAATGGAAAGCCTTCTTTTGGAGCTCTTGTCCCTTTTAGGTGCTGCTTTTTTAGGTTTCCCCTCGAAGTTTTCTACTTCGGCAAAATTTTTCTTGGTTACTTTCCGTTTCATTTTAAAACATAAAATCAAAAAGAATTAAATCAATTTATTCAAGTTATTTAAAGCCAAATTAAAAAAAAATAAGTTTACAAAAAAATAAAAGGAAGTTCATTTTTATACAGTTTTTATGATATTGCGTGTAAAGTGGCCGATAAGCTGAAATTGTATGTTGAAGGAGATAAATTTTTACATGGTGAAACTGGCGGCAGTGCTGTTACTTGCTGTGCTTACAGGTATTACGTCGTATGCACAGCAGGGCAGGCGTTCGCAGCGGCTGTTTGAAGAGGCAAAACAATTCTATGTCCACAGGAATTTTCAGGCTGCCATTGAAGCCGGCAACGCCATACTTGTCCGTGAACCTGGTTTTGTTGATGCCCATCTGCTGCTAGCCGACATTTACTTCGACCTCAAAAATCCATCACAGGAGGCTTTTCATCTTGAAAAGGCACTCGATTATTCTTCCGAGCCTCTTATAATGAGAAGGCTTGGGGATGCATACTTTTCTACGGGCAATTACAATGAATCACTGAAGCTGTATCAGAGGTATGCTGAAAATGAAAGCGTGAATGCAAAATCGAAAGCAGAAGTGGTTCGGAAAATTGAGAACAGCCGTTTTGCCATTGATGCGGTTAACCATCCGGTTGATTTCGATCCCCGGAGGCTGCCTTCAACAATAAATACCGAAGCCGATGAATACTGGCCAAGTCTGAGTATCGACCGCCGGCACCTTGTGTTCACAAGGCTCATCAGGGCTAAGGGAGCCCAGCCCCAGGAGGATTTTTATTCCTCGGAATACGGCCCTGACGGATGGCAATATGCCCGTGCCGTTGCTGAAATCAATACCAATGAAAATGAAGGGGCACAGGCGCTTTCAGCCGATGGGAAAATATTGTTCTTTACTGCATGCAACAGACCGGGTGGGGCAGGCAGCTGTGACATTTATTATTCAGTACGAAATGGTGACAAGTGGAGCACACCAGTCAATGCCGGCTCACCCATCAATAGCTCGTGGTGGGAGGCTCAGCCTTCATTTTCATCCGATGGGCGTTACCTCTATTTTACGAGTAACCGGCCCGGAGGAAAAGGAGGAAGGGATATCTGGAGAGCCCGTTGTCTTGGGTTTGGCAGCAATGGCCGGCTGCAATGGATGCCTCCTGAAAACCTTGGCGACAGCATCAATACACCCGGTCATGAAACATCTCCGTTCATTCATGCAGGGAACCGTGATTTTTATTTTTCCTCAGATTACCATACCGGGATGGGCGGTTATGATATTTTTGTTTCAATAATTACGGATGATTCTCTTTTTTCAGCTCCCCGTAACCTCGGCTATCCAATCAATACGATGAACGATGAGCAGGGGCTCCATATCAGTGCTGACGGGCTGACTGCTTTTTTTTCATCTGCCCGTGACAGCATTTCCGGTCTTGATATTTATTCCTTTGAACTGGATGAATCGATCAGGCCCCAGCCTGCAACCTATGTCATGGCAGTTGTTACCGATGAGGAAACAGGCATACCTGTCGAGGCAAATGTTGATCTGCTTAACCTGTCACACCCGGGAATCCCTGCACGACATGAAACTACCGGAAGGAATGGTGAGCTGCTTGTGAGCATTCCGGCAGGAGCCCATTATTCATTTTCCGTTTCAAAGGATGGTTACCTGTTTTATTCAAATACATTCGACCTGCAGGAACCACGCACTTTTTACAATCCCTATCTCCTCGATATTGCCCTTACCCCGGTGAAGGAAGGAGCAGAAATGAACCTGTACAACATCTATTTTGAAACAGATTCCTTTAGGATTTTGCCTGAATCGGAACCGGAACTGAACAAGCTGGCTGATTTTCTCCGGAATAACATGAGGATAAGGGTGGAAGTACAGGGCCATACCGATGATACGGGGACTTCAAAGGGAAACCTTGAGCTGTCTCAAAAAAGAGCAGCATCGGTAGTGGGTTATCTTGTTTCAAAAGGGATAGGCAAAGGAAGGCTTGAATGGGAGGGGTATGGTGAAAGCCGTCCTGTAGCTCCCAATGATACAGATGAAGGTCGTCGCCTCAACAGGAGGACTACCATAAAGATTCTGGGCACCGGTTGAAATCAGCCTGCCACTTCAGAGGTTTTCTCTTACTTTCTGTACCTCCTCAATTGTTACTTCGCTGGCATTGTTTCCAAAACTCTGGCGGATATATGTCAGTACATCGGCAATTTGCCTGTTGCTCAGGTGACCATTGGGAGGCATTACACTGTTGTAGGTGCGCCCATTCACTTCAATTTTTCCGCTCAGGCCCTGAATTGTAATCCTGATAAGCCTGTCTTTGTCGCCTGTCACCCAATCAGTCTTTGCGAGCGGAGGGTGCATTCCGGGTACTCCCGAGCCGTCGGCCATATGGCATGCCAGGCAGGTTGAATCGTACACCTTCTTCCCCGGGTGGGTTGATGCACCGGCTGATGCCGGAGTTGCGGGTTCAACCTGTGTCTGTGAAGGGACTGCCTGCCTGCTGTCCTGGTTCTGATCACGTCCTCCGCCACCACAGGCAGTCAGTATAATAATGAAACCTGACAAAAGAAATATTTTGAATTTCATATGATTAAAAGTGTTTGTTTTCAATAAAATCATAAACCTGCCTGTCCAGGCAGACAGGTATTTTGCATGAGGTTTTTAACAATCCCCGGTTGGAATGATATTTTGCCCATGCTTATTTCATATATGAAGCCCGTTATGAGGAGTAAATGATTCTCCAGATTTTTCCATAGTTGCTGTCGACCACATACAGTGAGCCATCGGGTCCCTGAGCCAGTCCACACGGGCGGAAAGTCGCATCGCTTGTACTGTTGATGGCTGAGGTGCCGGCGAACCCTTCTGCAAAAATCTGCCATTCGCCCGAAGGATATTGTCCGTCAAAAGGAACAAACACGACAAAAAATCCTGCCTGTGGCTCGGGAGCCCTGTTCCATGAGCCGTGGAAAGCAATAAATGCCCCGTTACGGTATTCTTCGGGAAACATGTCACCGGTATAAAACAACAGGTCGTTCGGGGCGATGTGTCCGGGAAATGCCATAATCGGGTCCTGTTTGGATTCACAGCGATCCTGGATATTGCCGTCGCCACCATATTCAGGTGCCAGCACCTTCAGGTTCTGCAGCTGGTCATAATAACAGTAAGGCCATCCAAAATCAGATCCTTCAGTGACAAGGAAAAATTCTTCGGCCGGAAGCTCTGCACTTTGCTGAGTATCGTAGAGTTCAGGAAAGAACTGGTGCAACTGGTCGCGGCCATGCTGTACCACATACAGTTCATTCACATTGCTGTTCCAGCTGTTGGCAACAGCATGCCTTATACCGGTGGCATAACGTACACCATCGGTCATTTGATCCTGGTTCGGTACATCATCCCTGAAGCGCCAGATGCCGCCCGAAAATTCAAGCAGGGGGCAAGGATCCATCCCCGGTGACCCTTTTGTGCGCATCTGTTCCATGCAGGCATTGGCAGGTGCACCTACAGTTACATACATGTTCCCCTGGTTGTCGAATTCCATGGGTTTTGCTTCATGCTGCCTTTCCTGCGGGAAGCCCCGTGCAATCATTTCCCATTCCGTAAGGGGCAGCAGTTCACCTTCTGTCAGCGGATATCTGACAATTGCCGTGTCAGAACCGAAATACAGGTAGTTCTTATGGATCTTTATGCCTGTTCCTGTATGTTCACCAGTATATTCAATGATGTCAGCCCTGCCGTTGCCATTTGTATCGCGAAGACAGGCAATTCCCTTATTCTCATTGTGTTCCTGCAGGGATACATAAATATCTCCATTGTCATTCACTGTAATGTGCCTGCCGCGGCCGGTTTCTTCGGCTACTACCAATGCCGAAAACCCATCAGGAAGGGTCAGTCCGCCATTGTCATCATCGGCTCTGAGCCTGTCGGAGGGGGTTTTTTCCTGTGGCTGGCATGCCATGATAAGGAGCATCACGAGCAGTAAAGGTAAGTTTTTCATGATGATTATTTTGTTGTTCAGCCATTTCAACGCCCCGTATAAGGAAATGTTCAACCCGATTATAAAAAGTTGACACCATAGGTTAATTTCAGTAAACACTTTATACATTTGCTGACAATGAATAAAACCATGGAACGAAATTCTGCCATCAATCATCAGTCGGAGGTGCCAAAATACATGCAGGTAGTCGATCTGATCATATCAGACATCGAATCGGGGATATTCAAGCAGGGACAAAAAGTGCCTTCCATCAATGAAACCAGTGAAGAGCTGCTGCTGTCGCGCGATACTGTTGAGAAGGCATATGTGTATCTTCGCAAAAAAGGCATCCTTTCATCAGTGAGGGGAAAAGGCTATTTTGTGAACCGCACCAATGTGGAGAAGAATATCAAGGTTGCCTTCATCTTCAACAAACTCAGCAATTATAAGCGGAACCTGTATTATTCCTTCATAGAAACATTGGGTAGCAAGGCGACTGTTGATGTGTTTATATATAATTATGACCTGCAGCAGTTTAAGAATATCATCGGCAATAACAGCACCAAGTATGATTATTATGTGATTCTTCCTCACTTTAAGAATGAAACTGATGATGTGGCGGGTGTAATAAAAACCCTTCCAAAGGGAAAGGTTTTACTCATTGACAGGAACCTTGACACACTGAAGAATTACCCCATCGTATACCAGGAATATGAAAAAGATATCCAGGCCGCACTGGGGGAAGGCGTTGAACTTATCCGCAAATACAGCCGGCTGAACCTTGTATTTCCAGCTGACCAGTATTATTCGGGGTACATATTGAGAGGGTTCAGGATTTTCTGCCAGGTCAACAACCTCCAATATGATGTTATTGATAAACTTTCCCCCCAAAACGTAAGAAAAGGTGAAGCTTATGTGATTATAGCCGATGATGATTTGTACAGCTTTATCCGCATTTGCAGGGATGCGGGGTGGAAGTCAGGTTCCGATGTGGGGGTAGTGGCATATAATGAGAATCCGGTAAAGGAAATTCTGGAAGATGGCATCACAACCATTTCAACCAACCACGATGAAATAGGACGGACAGCAGCAGAAATGATTCTTACGGGCCGGTTTACCAGGATAAAAAGCCCTTTCAGGTTTATCAGGAGAAATTCACTGTAGAATCATGTATAACAGGCAAATTTTCAAAATTAACTTAGAAATATGAAGATGAAAAGATTCATTCTACTTACTGTACTTGTGTTTACTGCAGTATCGATGCGGGCCCAGAACGGACGGGTAGCCGAGTCGCTTGTTTTCAGCAGCCGGAAGGTGAGTTACCCGGTTGAGTATTCCATTTATCTTCCACCTGATTATGACACTTCGCAGCGGAGCTATCCTGTCCTTTATCTGCTGCATGGATATTCCGATGATGAAACGGGATGGATTCAGTTTGGAGAGGCTAACAGTATTGCCGACCGTGGAATAGCCGATGGTGATTTTCCTCCCTGCGTTATTGTGATGCCCGATGGAAAGGTTTCATGGTATATCAACAGCTATGACGGTAAGGATCCGTGGGAGGATATGTTCATTGAAGAATTTATACCGTTCATTGAAAAGGAGTACCGCATCCGTCAAAAAAAGGAGTTCAGGGCAATAGCAGGACTTTCAATGGGAGGTAACGGTGCGCTGTTGCTATCCATGAGGCATCCGGAATTATTTTCCTCCTGCGTAGCCATGAGTGCCGGTACCTTTACTGATGAAGAGATCTTATCAAACAATGCCTATGACAGGTACTTTGGAAATATCTACGGACCAAAACCAAAAAATGGCAGCGTGAGCGACTACTGGAAATCATACAGTCCGCTTCATCTCCTGGACAGTGTGGAGAAGGAAAAGCTTAAGTCAGTGCGTTATTATATCGACTGTGGTGACGATGATTTCCTTTACAAGGGAAATGCTGCCCTTCATGTGAAGATGCGTGATCAGGGGATTCCGCATGAATTCAGGGTAAGGAATGGTGGCCATGAATGGAGTTACTGGCGAACAGGGTTGTTTGATGGATTGAAATTCATTTCACAGACGTTTCACAGGTAGCCCATCTTCAGTAATTGCTTCCTTTAATACATTGATAAAGTGGTAACAGAAAAAATTTATCAGATATTATATTCAGTGAGTTTTAACTGAATACAAAAGTAAGAGCAGGAAACCTTGCCTGCTCTTACTGATGCTACAACTGCATTTTTTTATTCTGTTACAGCACGGTAGGCATTCACCCTTCCTTTGCCAAAAAAGGCTGACATTCCGTTACCGTCAGGTTTATCTGCTGTTTCCTGAAGTTTTTTAACTACAGCCTGAGGATTTAACTTCCCATCATATTTTGAAATAATCAGTGCAGTAACACCTGCCGCATGTGGTGCTGCCATACTTGTGCCGGCAGCAAACCAGAATGAATTGCCAGGGCCGGTGCTTAATACCAAATCAAATTGCCAGTTTGGCTGGGGATAATAATCGAAATCGCCCCCGGGGGCAGCAATGTTTATCAACGACCTTCCATAATCGGTATAACTTGCCGGAATATCCAGGTTGGGGTCCTTACCGGCAACTATATCCCCAAACCAGTAATCGGGTGCAGTTGCCGAAACTGATACCACGTTTTGCAATTCTGCGGGGATGATAAATATTGAAGCGTTGCCGTCAGCGTTTGAGCCACCGTTTCCCGCTGAGGTAATGATAACAACACCTTTCCGCCAGGCATAGTTAACCGCACGTTGTTGTGCCAGGATTAATTCCTGCATATAGACTGCCGGAATTTTTACCAGGTTATCGTATTCGTCATAGTAGAAACCATTTCTGTTAAACCTGGCGCCCAGGCTCATGTTAATTACGTCTGCCCCATAGTTGGCGGCATAGACAATTCCGGCATTAATCCAGCTAAATGCCCCGCTGCCATCTGCTTCTGAAAGTACTTTTACCGCTATAATTTCGGCTTCAGGGGCTACGCCGATAACACCAAAGCCGTTATGGGCTGCTGCCACAATCCCGGCTACATGCGTACCATGGTTGAAATCATTCATATTCTGCACATAATATTCCTCTCCCGGCACAAATGAGGTGCTAAGTGCTTTGTTTACATTTGAGGCCAAATCAATATGTTCGGGGTCAATACCACTATCTAGCACAAAGACTTTTGCTTTACCTCCTTTATAACCCGCATTCCAGGCTTCAGGGGCATTAATTGCATCCATTCCCCATTGATAAAAGAAGAAGGGTTCATCATCGCCAATGCTTGGCGGATTTTCTTCTTTAACAACTTTCACCGGATTAATCCATTTTGTTTTAAGATCAGGAACAACTGACCTAACTTCAGGTAGCTTTCCCAATTCTTTTTCAACATCGGGTATTCCTGATCTGAGAACCACTACACCAATTTCCGGGATTGAATTTACAACCTGACCATATTGACCAAGTTTCTTTTCCAGACCTGGAGGAAGCGTTTCGGATTTCGTAATCACCATAAAGTCGGTGATTTTGGAACTTTTCAGGTCAAACTCTACAGATTCGTTTTGATGCTGAAGAAGTTCTTCCTGACAACCAAAGAAGAGAATCATTAAAAATATTCCGGGAAGAATCCGAAATAAAATTCTGATGTATTTGGGCTGCTGTTTCATAATAAATGATTATTAAAGATTTAAATGATTAAAGTTACAATATAACTGTTGATAATTTCGGTACGCAGCGATATTTAAGATTAAGAAAAATGATTGCAGAACTATTCGTACCAAGCTGAGGTATGCTACAGATTAAAATCAGAATTATATAAAAAACAATGCCGGATTTGTGATTAATTATCAATACATCTCCCCGAATGCATATAATCTTCCCTGAGTTCGCAGATATAAAGTGTTACCCACTGCCACCGGCGAGGCTGCAATTTTCTTCTTCAGGTGGCATCTGGAGAATGCTTGGAAATTTACTGCTCTTTTAAAAAAAACTGATAGCTTTGCTTTCCCGTAAAAGCTGAAAATTTTGAAAAGATTATTCTTCATATTACCCCTTTTACTGCTGTTCAATACGAACCTGGATGCGCAGGATGAACATTCTGCCGGATTTACCTGGGGGAACGGTTATTATTTTAACATGGATGCAGGTGAAAGTATCCGCTTTAAAGGAGTTGATGTTAAACTGCTTCAGACAGAGAACCATTACAACCAGCTGCAAGTGGGGAATGATACGGTTTGGCTGAAAGTGGCAAGGCGTTCAATGCCTGAATCGATAAACGGGTTAAGGATATTTGTGGCTGACAACAAAAATGTGAAGTCACTTACCAATGACAAAGATATTCACGGGCTTTTGAAAAAGGATGCACTGATATGTGTGAGTGTATCGCACCTGCCACTGCTCGACCCCTTGCAGTTTGTTTTCCCGGTGGGTTTCAACGATGGTTTCCAGTGGTCGGCCGAAGAGGATTCCTATCCTTTTTCATTATACAAAAAGGAGAGTACTGCAAATAGTAATATATACGGTTCCTTTCCCGGCATGGGCATTGATTTGCATAGTGCACGCGGCCGTCAAAAACACTGGCTGGTGGCTGTTGAGAACAGCAGGGTTGCCTGGGTACAGACCAATGGGAACGAAGCCTGTATATTGCTGGAAAGTGAATCTTTCCCGGGAATTTATTATGTATACAACCGGCTGTACAGCAGGAATGTTGCTGTTAAAAAAGGCCAGAAGCTGGTTCGTGGCGATGCAGTGGGTACCGCCTGGGGCGATAAAAGCTGGGGCCATGCCGTGATAACTGTTATACGCCGCGATACAGAACCTTCTCCCGGTGATTGTTATCACAATGTGGTGAATTCTTTTCCTCAATGGTTCGACCTTTATTTTCAGCACAATCAGAATGTTACACGGTATTTTGCCCGCGGGAGGGTCCAGTTTGGGAAGCCGGCATGGATTGATGGTAACAGGAAAAATTTAACTGCCTATGAAACCTATACAGGCCGGGGATGGATTTCAGGCCGTTGGAATCCTGCCGACAAGGTTGAATATGTATCAAAAGGCAGTGATGCCAATGTCAGGTTGAAAAAAATTTTGTTTGAAGGTACTCCTGCACAGGCAAGAAATCCGGAGAACTTTTTTGAATACAGGATGAATGTCAGGAATGGAACCTACCGTATCAGGGCAAAGGTTGGTGATTTGTATCTTCCTACGTGGCAAAAGATTGAATTTGAAGGATTGGTGGCTGCAGAAAAGAGTCTTCCGGCCGGAGATTTCGACTGGACTCCGGAGCGTGTGGTGAAAGTGGAGGATGGAAAACTGAGCATCAGGATTTATGTTGACCCCGATAATCAAAAAGTAGCCGGCATCAGTGAAATCGTATTCCAGCGGGCTTTTTAATCCATAATATTCTACTTTGGATAAATTATCTGTAATGTTTTGAATTATCTTTTACCTATACATTTGGTACTGATAAATGCAGTACATTTAAATTTATAATTTCTAACCAATAAAATTTATAGAACAATGAGAAAAGTATCATTTCTATTGACAGCCATTTTCATGATGGGATTAGTTTCAGTTCATGCCACAGATTTTTCAGGAAAATGGAAACTGAACAGATCAAAAAGTTCACTTGGAGACCAGTTTTCACTTGCTCCCACCGATATTGCGATAAAACAGGCAGGGAATGATATCAGCGTTGAAAAGATTGCAAATTTTCAGGGGACCGACTACACAACCAGTGACAAGTATACCCTTGACGGAAAAGAATGTATCAATGAAGGATTCCAGGGCACCAGCAAGAAATCGACTGCAGCCTGGGACCAGAACAAGGTGATACTTACTGTAAAAAGCAAACTGCCGATGCAGGATGGGACCGATGTTTCCATTACTGAGGTTTATACATTAAAGGATGGCAACCTTGAAATCAAATCGTATGCTTCTTCCTCCTATGGGGATTTGGATGAAACTATGGTGTACGACAAGCAATAAATTTTATTTTCGATAAACCCCCTGCACATACCTGTATCATCATGCGGGAGGGATTTTTATTTCCAAAAAAGTTCATACATTTAGCTTCATAACTGAGTCAGCAGAACAAGAGCTTAACGATGAAGAGAAATGTATTGAAAAGAATAATCTTGCTGGTTATTCTCCTTGTGGTTACTGCCATTACCTGGTTTATATGGCCCCGGTTGCCTATTATCACTGCTTTTGCGGCAAAAGGAATGTGCTCAAGTGTATTCCTTGCGGGAAAAAGCCCTGCGAGGATTGAGCGTGAAGACCTTTCTTTTTTCCCCATCAGCCTGGCTAAAACAACAGTTGATTATGCTGAAAGGTCAGCTACTTCGACAGTATTCGGACTGGCAAGGCGCAAAGCCATTTTTCGCGAAGGCTACGGTGCTGTAATTGTGTTACAGTCGGATGAGGATGAACTCAGGAAGTCATCGTTCATGATTCCCTCTCCTGGTTATTCCCAGGATACGCTGCCATGGCCCAAAGGGAACATCATTGCAGATACGATACCGGCAGGCATAAACCTTACACGTCTGCACGAACTGCTCGATACATGTTTTGATAAACCCGGTGCTCAGCCATTTAAAAGGACCCTGGCGATTGCTGTTGTATATAAGAACCAGCTTGTTGCTGAAAAGTACCTCAACGGGTATGATCACACCACGCTGTTTCATGGGTGGTCGATGACAAAAAGCATTGCAGGGGCTTGGGCCGGTGTACTGGCCGGCAGGGGACAGCTTAACCTGGACGAACCTGCAGGGATTGATGCCTGGTATGGCGATGACAGGAGGGATATTACAGTGAGAAATGTAATACAGATGTCTACGGGCCTTGATTGGTACGAAAACTACTTTACAATTTCGGATGCCACTGTGATGCTGATGCAGAGTGAAGATATGCTTGCATCAATTACCGGAAGCAGGACGGTTCATCGTGCCGGCAGTTTCTGGAATTATTCCTCGGGCGATGCAAACCTGCTGTCGGGGATTATCAGGAACAGGATGGGCAATGATACCCTTTATCATGAGGGACTGTACAATGATCTGCTTCACCGAACAGGGATGCTGAATACCTTTGTGGAAACCGATGCCAGCGGCCTGTATATCACATCGTCATACAGCTACGGACCTGCCCGCGACTGGGCACGGTTCGGGTTGCTTTTCCTGAATGAAGGTATATTTGCCGGTGACACTGTCCTTTCAAAGGAATGGGTCGGTTTTATGAAAACTCCTGCTGATGCCTCGGGCAGCAGATATGCTGGTACATTCTGGCTGCAGGAACCGCAGGAGGAAAATGCCCTTGTTGATGCCCCTTCCGACATTTTCTTTGCCGATGGCTTCCTGGGCCAGCGGGTATACATCATTCCTTCCAGGGACCTGGTGGTGGTGCGCATGGGATACGGTATGAGCAATTTTAACCTGAACGATTTTTTGCGTGAAGTAATGAGTACACTTCCTGACTAAAATAAACAAATCAATAGTCATGAGCCAGTACATTATGCTGACTGCCCTGTTGTGCACGTCACCGATGCTAACGGCACCTGTGACCTCTGCCGGACATTATGGCACAGTAATTAACCCAGGAGAAATTTTACTGAATAATACATGGCTTGGGTATCCGCTCCAGCCTTCGGAAGAATTGCCAGGTAACCTGATATCAGGGGTGGCACAGGAAATTCAAAAAAAAAGAGGCTTCAGCATAATGCCTTGCCTCTTTTAGTATATAAAAGGTTAGTTTAATTCTGCAGCAGGACAGGTTTTCCCAATCCAATGCTTTCGAGGGCAGCCATCTGGGTTTTTGCATCTCCGGCTACCAGGTAGTACATTTTGTCGGGTTGCAGGTACTTCCGGGCAAGCCCGAGGTGTGTATCGCGGTTATAGTTCATGATAAATGAAACTTCCTGTGCTGCATAATCAGCAGGCAGGTTGTACTCGCTGATCTCCCTCAGCATGCCGATGAGGGCTCCCAGTGTTTCATATTTCAATGCATACGATTTCAGCAGTGCATCTTTTGTAAACTGCAAATCTTCTTCACTGATGTCTTCCCTGTATTTTTCGATTTCGTTTTTAAAAATACTTACCGATTCGAAGGTCGCATCAGAACGAACACTTGAATTGGCTGTGAAGTTGCCATGGCGCTGGTAGCCTCCAAAACCTGAACGGGCACCATAGGTAAATCCTTTTTCCTCCCTGAGAATCAGGTTCAGGATACCATTGAAAGAACCACCCAGCTTGTAGTTCATTACAGTTGCGGGGAAATAATCTTTTTCAGGCCGTGGAAGAGAACCATAACCCACATAAATGTTCGACTGTTTTGCCCCCGGTATATCCAGAAAGTAAATTCCTCCTTTTTCAGGCATTGTTGGCCTTTCGAGTTCAGGAATAACAACTTCTTTTGCTTTCCATTTATCTGAAAGATTATCGAGGGCAGCCATGACCCTGTCTTTTTCGATATACCCTGCAACCTGCATTTTGGTAACAGAAGGTGAAAGGTTGGCATGGTAGTAGTTTTTCAAGTCGTCAATTGTAATGGATTCAACCGATGGGATTGTTCCTGTCGGATGAATTCCAAGCGGGCTACCGGCAGGATAAATGAGTTTGTAGAATTGAAGTGCCGCCATATAATTCGGGTTGGCTTCATTTCTTTTAAGTTCATTCAAAATGCGCATCTTCAACAGGCCATATTGTTCTTCATCCCAACGGGGTTCTGTAAGGATTTCTTCAACCAGTTCCATGGTTTCCTCAAAATTGCGGGAAAGGGTAGTTACATCCACTACGATATTTTCAGTTCCCCCCGAGATATTGATGGAGGCACCGAGCATTTCGATGGCTTCCTCCAGTTCTTCGGGTGTTTTGTTTGCTGTACCCTCTTTCAGCATGCCTGCCAGAAAGGATGCTATACCTGGTTTTTCCGGATCATCGAGCAGGTGCCCACCCCTGATAACAAGTGAATAACGTACAAGGGGTACCTCGGTCTGGTTGATTCCCCACACACTGATGCCATTCTCTGCCTTTGCTGTCCATACCGCGGGTGGAGTAACCTGTGGATCGGGGCCAACAGGTGGTTGTGCCGAACGGTCGAAAGAACTGGGTGTTTTTACTGCCACTTCAGGTTCATTACCATCAACAAGTGTAACCTGGGTGGCATTTTCAATGTCTTCTTCCACAACACCAGCCTCCACTGAATTTTCCGCAATCAGGTTCAGCTGGCCTTTGGGAACAAAACTTGTCGCTACATAAGGTTTCCCTTTCAGATACTTTTCGTAGACACGCATGACATCGGGGATGGTGACAGCCTTTATTTTTGCAATATCAGTTTTGATGTAATCGGGAGATCCGGCATATTCATTATAAAAGGCAAGCTGGAATGCTTTGCCCATGACCGAACTGATGGCATTGTAAAAATCGGTTTCAAGGCTGGCTTTATGCTTTTCAAGGTCCTTTTCTGTAATTCCTTCTTCTTCAAAAAGTTTAAAGGCCTCAAAAACTGCATTCTCAACATCAGCCAGGCTGGTGTTGGCATTGGCATTGACCGAAACCATGAATTGACCTGTTATTTCCATTGACCTGTCGAATACACCAGCACGTGAAGCCAGTTTTTTATCTTTGACAATCACCTTATAGAAGGGGGCATTTTTACCGCTACCCAAAACTCTTCCCAGCAGGCTCAGCGGGTATGCATCGTCGGAATATTTTTCAGCTGATGGCCATACCATCGTCAGTTGGGGAGTGCGGGCAAAATTATCCTCATGGTAAAGTTTTTTAGTCTGTTCCAGTTGTACATGTTGAGGTTTCGGGTCTTCCACATCATTTCCGCGGGGGATTTCACCAAAGTATTTTTCGATTAGTTTTTTCAACTCCTCTTTTTCAAAGTCACCAGCAACAACAAGGGTTGTATTATTTGGCACATAAAATTTTGAATGGAATTCCTTTACATCATCGATTGTGGCATTAAACAGATCTTCCATTTCACCTATGACTGTCCAGCTGTAGGGATGTCCGTAGGGATATAGGTTTTTGGCGATAACCCAGCTGTTGTGGCCATAGGGCTGGTTGTCATACGACTGCCGCTTTTCATTCTGGACAACGTTCTGCTGGTTGACGAAAGCTGATTGTGTTACTGTGTTCTGCAGGAACCCCATTCTGTCGGATTCGAGCCAAAGCACCATTTCAAGGGCATTTTTGGGTACAACCTCATAATAGATTGTTCCATCATTGCTCGTTCCGCCGTTCAGGGTGCCTCCTGCCCCTTGTATCAGTTTGAAGAACTGATCCTGGCCCACATTCTCCGATTCCTGGAACATCATATGTTCGAAAAGGTGGGCGAAACCGGTTTTGCCGGGTACTTCGCGGTTTGAACCTACGTGGTACTGGATAGCTACTGCCACAATCGGATCGGAATGATCCTCGTGAAGGATCACTTCAAGCCCGTTAGCCAGTATATACTTCTCATAGGAAATCGACAGTGCTTCCTCTGATCTGCTGGAAGCTGTATTACATCCGGTAAAGACCAGAAGCAATGCAACTGAAATCAAATAATACAGTTTTTTCATAATCATGAATTGTTGATGTTGATTTTTGAACTATTTCAGATGTATCTGACTTCAAAGTCGGTTGATTTGATGCAAAAACTTATATTTTTTCGATGAATGCGTTTATTTGCGGGATCAAAGGTGGTTAAATAATATGAAATTTCAGCGAATATTTCATCTATGAGCCATTTTTTTTATTGATTAGAGCCTGAGAACCAGAATCGAAATAATTTGTTTTTTTGTGATATGAATATAAAGGAGATTTTAAAAGATAGAAGATTAGCCATTTTACTGGCACTTGTGGGCGGAATAGGCGGGTTTTTGTACTGGAGGTATATTGGTTGCCTCAGCGGAACGTGTGTAATCCGTTCGGTATGGTACTGGAGTACCCTGTGGGGTGCGGCAGTTGGATACCTCGCCGGTGACATGATAAGTGATTTTATTATCAAACGCAGAAATAAAGCAGAAGAACACAAATGAACCCCCGATTCCTGCAGATTATTAATTCTTCGAAGCCGGTGCTTGTTGACTTTTACGCCGAATGGTGTATTCCGTGCAAGCAGATTCCACCTGAATTGAAAAAGGTAAAACAGGAAATCGGGGAAGTTAAAATCATAAAGGTTGATGTGGATAAAAACCCGTTTATTGCCAGCTACTTCAGTGTAAAAAGCATACCCACGCTCATGATGTTCAGAAACGGTAAAGCCATATGGACAGGCAAAGGTGTCTACAGTGCCGAAGAATTAAAAACGATTATCCGCTTTCAGCTTACAGGCAGCTAAATTTCACCGGCCGCCTGTTTCATTTTTACAAGACCTGTTTTGGCTACCTCCAGTGCATCTTTTTCCCAATAAGATTTGTTGAATACTTCAAGAGAAAGCACCACCGGGCTGTCGTTGTTTTTCAGGTAAGGCATAATGATGTTGAAAGGAGCAGCACCGTCACCCGGATAAACCCGGTCACTGTCGGTTAATTTTTCACGGGGGATGGCGGAGGGGAAATCATTGAAATGGAACATTTCAACAGCTGCCCCTGACAACAGTTTCAGGGAATGATAATTGCTGCCCCCCCTGAACATGTGATAAACATCGGGAAGTATACACGCTTTCGGATGTCCTGCGGCCGATGCCACATACATTGCCTGGGCGATGTGGTGGAGGTTGGCCGATGGCCCCCATATTTCAAGTTGTGGTACAATACCCGTATTTTCGCCCAGTTCAAGTACCTTCCTGTAACGTTCGGCTACCTTATCAAGGTTGAGCAGTGGCAGGGCGGTTGCTCCTGCAGGCGGCGCTGCAACACGCTTGCAGCCGGTGCGGACCAGCAGTTCCATTTCTCTTTTCATCTGCTCCATTCCGGCCTTGCGGCCAGTTTCATCATCAATTATCCATTGTGCAAAACCTATGGCATTTTCGATAGTCAGGCCCAGGTTGCCGGCATGTTTTTTTACATCCTCTGGTTTGCCACCTTCCTGAATATACTTTTCAAGATCGCGCACCCATATTTCGATGCCATTGTAACCCGCTTTTGAAGCAATTTCGAATTCTTTCATGAAACCCACTTTCTGGCCTGAAATTGTACTGGTGTTCAGGCAGTATGAAAAACGGGTATTTGCATTTTCCGGGTGATTGTGATATGCTGCTGCTGATTTTGCCAGTGTACCCCCGGCTACTATAGCCAGTCCTTTGAGTGCATCTCTTCTTGAAATCATAGGTCGAATGCTTTAATCGTTGATGATTTTTCAAAAATAACATTCAGCATGAAAAGATGGCAAACAAATTAAAGGTTTTCCGGTAAAATATTATCTTTATTGGACATAAACCGATAATGCCCTAATCGAAATGAGACGATACCTGTACTTTGTAACCTTTGTGGCTGCGCTGGGCGGATTGATGTTTGGCTTTGAAACCGCAGTGATAAACGGTGCCATTTTCTATGTGGCCGAGCATTTTCAGCTGAATGAATTTATGAAAGGTTTTGTTGTGAGCACTGCACTTGCGGGATGTGTTGTGGGAGCCTTGTTTATTGGCCGCAGCGGCGACAGGTACGGCAGGCGCTATATGCTGAAGATAATGGCGGCCATGTTCCTGTTTTCGATGATTGCCACCGGGCTGGCGCCCAGTATCTGGGTATTTATCCTTGGCCGGTTTATCGGAGGCATTGCAGTAGGCGGAGCATCGGTGCTTACCCCGATGTACATTGCAGAGGTTTCACCCCCCCGGCTGCGAGGCCAGCTTGTAGCTACCAATCAGCTTGCCATTGTTACAGGGATTCTTGTTGCATTTTTTTCCGATTACCTGATCGACAGTATTCACCAGGGGGCCTGGCGATGGATGTTTTTGGCAGGAGTTGTCCCTTCGGCGCTGTTATGGTTTCTGCTGTTTTTTATCAGCCGCAGCCCGCGCTGGCTTGTAAAAAAAGGAAAAGAGGAAGAGGCCCGGAGGGTTATTGAAAAAGTGAACCCGGGAGAAAATGTTGATGAACTATTGGCATCCATCAGGGAGTCGCTTAAAGCTGAGGCTGCAGGGGTGAAGGTTAAACTTTTTAAAGGGCCTCTGCTGAAGCTTGCATTTATAGGCATTGCCATTGGGATGTTTAACCAGTTTGCAGGCATCAATGTCATTATGTACTATTCCACCGATATATTCAGGGAGGCAGGTTTTTCAACCGAATCGGCGCTGCTTCAGTCGGTGCTGATTGGTTTTACCAATCTGCTGTTTACAATACTGGCAATGACTTTTATCGATCGTTTCGGACGCAAATTCCTGCTTTATGTGGGGGCAACAGGGATGACAATTTTTCTAGGGCTGTTCAGCTGGAGTTTCATTTCAGGAAGAACAGAAGGGTTCATCCTTGTCGGTTTGCTGATAGGGTACATTGCATTTTTTGCCTTTTCCCAGGGAGCAGTAATCTGGGTCATTCTATCGGAAATGTTCCCAAATACGGTCAGGTCGAAGGGAACAGCTGTGGGGTCATTCTCGCACTGGATTTTTAATTTTGCGATTGCCCTTCTTTTTCCTGTCGTCTCTGCAAGAATTGGAGTAGGTACTGTATTTATATTCTTTACAGTTGCCACATTCCTGAGCCTGTTCTTCTACAGGTTTGTTCTTGTTGAAACAAAGGGCAAGTCGCTGGAAGAAATTGAAGGTTTGATGCTGGGGAAACCGATGCCTGAAAAGGATGCAGGTATTGGAAGAGATTTGAGCGGATTTCCTGTCCATAAATAAGATAAATAAATATGGCAGATATTTATTGACAATGATTAAATACAACAGCATGAAATGGATATGCACGGCAGCAGGTTGTTTTATCTTCACATTATCTGCAGTTTTTGCCCAGGTGGCTGAAAATAATTATCTGTGTGTGGGTCATTATTATACAGAAGCAGAGGCTGCTAAAGTAATTGACAAGCTTAAGGAGGATTATCCTGCCCGGGAGGAATGGCTTCAGCGTTCAGAAATTATCAGGCAGGGGATACTGGATGGTTCGGGACTAAACCCTTTACCTGAGAAAACACCATTAAAGCCACGGTATACTGAAGAACGTAAGTACGAAGGATATTCTGTTCAGAATGTTGCCATTGAAAGTTTGCCCGGGGTGTTTGTCACGGGCAGTTTATATCTTCCTGAAAAAAGGGATGGAAAAACAGCTGCAGTATTAAGTGCACATGGTCACTGGGGAAAACCCGATGATTATGGCAGGTACAGAAACGATGCACAGATGCGTTGTGCTGTTCTTGCAAAAATGGGTGCAGTTGTATTTTCATATGACATGGTTGGATATGGGGAAATGGCTGAGTGGGGATGGAATCATGAGCATCCGCTGGCACTCAGGCAGCAGTTATGGAACAGTATCAGGGCGCTTGATTTTTTGGTTTCGCTTCCAATGGTCGACCAGGAACGGATAGCTGTGACAGGTGCTTCAGGCGGTGCAACCCAGGCTTTTCTGCTTACAGCAGTCGATAACCGGGTGAAGGTGTCGGTGCCTGTGGTGCAGGTTTCTGCCCATTTCTTTGGAGGTTGTGTTTGTGAAAGCGGAATGCCCATTCATAAAAGCAATTTGCATCAGACAAATAATGTTGAGATAGCCGCACTTGCTGCACCCCGGCCCATGATGCTGGTTTCGGATGGGGCCGACTGGACCAGGAATACCCCTTATGTAGAGTTTCCGCACATTCAATATATCTACAGGCTGATGGATGCTGAAGGAAATGTTGAAAATGTGCATCTACCCAATGAAGGGCATGGTTATGAACTGCCAAAGCGCAAGGCAGTTTATCCGTTTCTTGCAAAACACCTCGGCCTGGATTTAAAATCAATTACCGGTTCCGGCGGAGAATTATCGGAGGAAGGTGTAGTTATAGAAAGTTATGACCAGATGAAGGTGTTTTCTCCCTCGAATCAAAGGCCAGCCTATGCCATACTTACAAATGATGATGTAAACTGGTAATCGGGAATTTATTCTCCCTGCGCACTTTTGTCCATCTCCTTCAATTCATTGAAAACCGTTTCCACAAGGTTCTTCTCATCGGGTTTAAATCCACTCTGGATTTCTTCCAGATTCTTGCCCGAATCAAGGAGTGATTTGACTTTCTGCTGGAAGGCTTTGATTTCCACGAGGTGTTTTTCAATGTCAGCTCTTGTTTTGATGTCAGCGTGCCCGCTGCAAAATTGTTCAGCATCGAGTGAAGCCAATATCCTCTCGGTAGTTTTCACATGTTCAAAGGAGTTTCCACCCTTGTAGGAATGTATCAGCTGTGGCCTTCCAAAGAATACCTGATCGCCGATAAAGGCAGTTTTTTCTTCGGGAAAATACAGCACGATATCACCTGTGGTATGACCCACGCCGAAATAATGAAGTTCAACAGGAGTGCCTCCAAGGTGAAGCTGCATTTTATCGTTGAATGTCAGCTGGGGAATGAATTTCTGCAGTTTCTTGTCATTCCAGCGGGAAGCAGAGCCATCACGGCCGGAATGAAAAAACTCTGCCCTGCAGTTTTCATGGGCTATGATGATGACATCTTCAGGAAAAAACTCATTGCCGTTAACGTGGTCACCATCGCTGTGGGTGTTGACAAGATATTTAACGGGCTTGTTTGTAAAACCATCAACTGCAGTAAAAATGGCTTCAACTGTTTCCTTATCCATTTTAGCATCAATAATCAGTACCTCGTTTTCGCCGATATACATGCCGGCATTGGCTCCCCGGCCTCCGACAAGCTGATAAAGTTTATCTGAAATTTTTTCAACAGTCAGGGGCTGAACTTCCTGTTGCTGACCTGCTGAAGTTAAGTACAATAGCAGGAACAATGCTGTAAATAAATTATTTGTTTTCATAGGATACAGATTTGAACTTATTGAAATAAATGATCAATTCCGGTAAAGATAAACGTTATCGGGTTATTTTTGTTTGAGATATGAATGCAGACCCATATAAGATAAGGAGGTGAATGATGCCGCAAAACTGGAAAGACAGGTTGGGAATGGTATATTCAACCAATCCCGATTTTAATTTTGAAAGCGGGAACGAAAATGAAGAAGTAACGCTTCCCCCGCAGCAGCAGAAACTGATAGTGAGCCTCGACCGCCGGCAGCGGAAGGGTAAAAGTGTAACACTTGTTTCGGGCTTTAAAGGAACTGAGGAGGATTTAAAGGCACTGGGCAGGATGCTTAAGGTCAAATGCGGCGTGGGTGGCACTGCCAAAGATGGAGAGATACTTATACAGGGTGATTTCAGAGCAAAAGTTGAAGAAGTGCTTCTGCGGGAAAAGTACAAGGTAAAACGCTCGGGTGGTTGAAGAAAATTCAATCCGGGAGTAATTGTTACAGATGATAAGATTAAGCCATATGTTGAACAGATTTTTCTATGCCATGCTGGCATTTGTTTTCCTGAGCCTGCACACAATGTCACAAAACGGCGGGGATGTATACATGTTTTCCTATTTCATGGGAAATGGGGAGGACGGGCTGCACCTTGCCTACAGCTATGACGGCCTGAAATGGGAAGCCCTGAACAATAACCGCTCATTCCTGAAGCCAGAGGCCGGAAAGGATAAACTGATGCGTGATCCCTGCATTATCCAGGGGCCCGACGGGAAGTTCCATATGGTATGGACTGTGAGCTGGAATGAGAAAGGAATTGGTTATGCATCATCAGAGGACCTGATAAACTGGTCGGAGCAAAAATATCTTCCCGTTATGGAGCATGAGCCCCAGGCAAGAAATTGCTGGGCGCCTGAAGTATTTTATGACAAGGCATCAAAACAGTATCTGATTATCTGGTCGACAACCATACCGGGCAGGTTTCCTGATACAGAATCTTTTGGGGACGATGGTTATAATCACAGGATGTATTATGTTACCACCCGTGATTTTCAAACCTTCAGTGACACAAAACTTTTTTACGACAAGGGGTTCAATGTCATTGACGGGACCCTTATGAAGGATAAAGGCAGGTATGTGTTATTTTTAAAAGATGAAACCAGGCATCCTGCAGAGAAGAACATCAGGGTGGCAACCGGAAGGAAACTGACTGGCGAATACAGCAGGCCATCGGAACCCATTACAGGAAATTATTGGGCAGAAGGGCCCACAACTGCCATTGTAGATGGTTACATTGTCGTATACTTTGATAAATATATCGAACATCAGATGGGTGCTGTTCGCTCGAAAGATTTGAAGAAATGGGAAGACATATCGCATATGATTGAATTCCCAAAAGGAACACGGCATGGAACGGTATTTATGACTACCCCTGCTGTGCTTGATAAGATAAAGTTACACTATAAATAACCTGAGTTGCCATGGCAGAAATTGGGAAAATTAATACCCTGAACGTGGTTCGGGAAACGGAGAACGGGATTTACCTCGATGGTGAGAACCTGGGGGAAATTCTGATGCCCCGTAAGTTTGTTACAGAGGAGGTAAAAAAGGCCAATCAGGCAACTGTTTTTGTATATGCTGACTCGGAAGACCGCCTGGTGGCAACTACTGAAGAGCCTTTCGCCAGGGTGGGTGAGTTTGCGTTCCTGAAGGTAGTTGACACGAATCAGTTTGGCGCATTTCTCGACTGGGGTTTGCCAAAGCATCTTCTTGTTCCCTACGGTGAGCAAAAAGCAAAGATGACAAATGGAAGATTCTATCTGGTTTATGTTTATGTTGATGAAAAGACAAGCAGGATTGCGGCTTCTGCTAAGACAGAGAAGTTCCTTAACAATACATTTCCTGAATATTCTGTGGGGGAAGAAGTCGATTTACTGATTGCAGAAGAAACTGACAATGGATTCAGGGCAGTTGTAAATAACCTTCATTGGGGTATGTTGTATAAGAACCAGCTGTACAAACCATTATCGGCAGGTGACCGTTTAAAAGGCTATGTGCAGAAGATAAGGGAAGATGACAAAATTGATTTGCTCGCCGAAAAACCTGGCTATGGGAAGATAGATAACATTTCAGAAATGCTTCTCCGGACCCTTGAGAACAATAAAGGATTTCTTGCCATATCTGATGATTCATCCCCAGAGATTATTCATTCCATTCTGGGCATCAGCAAGAAGAACTTCAAAAAAGCTGCAGGTAATCTCTATAAAAGGAAAATGATAGATTTTCAGTCGGATGGTATCAGGCTCATAAAAAGGAGGTAAAACGACTGTCATTTACTATTTTTTGACAGTTATCCATAAATAATGATAGTAATTATTACTTTTTTTTTAATTTTATCCCTGTCTGCAGCAATTTAAAAAGTATGGATTTCTGCAGGTAAAACAGGCATAGAAAGTAAACCTGTGGAATATGGATTTTCAGGATTGCTGGTGCCGGTTTTTTTGCATATCAATAGGAACCAGTAAAATTATCCATATGAAATTAAAATTATTCTTCGCAGTTTTTCTTGTTACCTCTTTCATACAGTTATCAGCACAAAACACCATTGTAATCCAGGCCGATCAGGGGAAAGAAAAGATCAGCAGGCACATTTACGGCCACTTTTCCGAACACCTGGGCCGTTGCATATACGGGGGCTACTGGGTTGGTGAAGATTCAAAAATTCCCCATACCAATGGCATCAGGAATGATGTTGTTAATGCCCTGCTTGAGATGGGCATACCCAACCTGAGATGGCCGGGAGGATGTTTTGCCGATGAATACCACTGGATGGATGGCATCGGTCCCCGTGAACAGCGTCCTACAATGATCAATACCCACTGGGGCGGAGTAACTGAAGACAACAGCTTTGGGACACATGAATTCCTTGAACTATGCCGACAGCTGAATGCTGAGCCTGTGATCAATGGTAACCTGGGCAGCGGGACTGTGCAGGAGATGTCGCAGTGGGTGGAATATCTGAACTCTGACAACATCAGTCCGATGACTGAACTTCGCAAGGCCAACGGAAGGGAAGAGCCCTGGGGAGTGAAGTACTGGAACCTTGGAAATGAAAACTGGGGATGTGGCGGAAATATGACAGCTGAGTACTATACAAATGAAATGCGCAGGTATTCTACCTATACTAAAAATTACGGTGATAACCGCCTTTACAGGATAGCCTGCGGACCAAGCGATTCAGATTACCACTGGATGGAAACTGTAATGAAGAACGGCAACCCCGGACGTAGCTTTCAGGGCATTTCACTTCATTATTATACCGTAACCCATAACTGGAACAACAAGGGATCGGCAACGCAGTTCAATGAAAGCGATTATTTTACCACCATGCGCAAGACATTATTTATGGATGAACTGCTTCAGAAGCATATCAACATCATGGACAGGTATGACCCGCAGAACCGCGTCGGACTGATAGTAGATGAGTGGGGTGTGTGGCATGATGTAGAGCCAGGTACAAATCCCGGGTTCCTGTATCAGCAGAATACAATGCGCGATGCCCTGGTTGCAGCTGTGAACCTGGATCTTTTTAACAAATACTGCCACAGGGTGAAAATGGCAAATATAGCGCAGACTGTAAATGTATTGCAGGCAATGATTCTTACCCAGGACGGGGAGATGGTAAAAACACCCTCGTACTATGTTTTCAAAATGTACAAGGTGCATCAGGATGCCACAATGCTCCCTACATCTGTAAAATCGGAAAATTATCAGTATGAAGGAGGAAGCATTCCTGCTGTTTCAGCTTCAGCTTCAAGGTCGGAAAACGGCAAGGTTCACCTTACTATCAGTAACCTGAATCCCAATAAACCTGTAAGTGTTTCCTGTGAAATCAGGGGCATGGAAAAGGTGTCATTTGGCAAGGGTGAACTATTGACAGCAAAGCAGATTAATGCATACAACGATTTTGGTAAAAAGGAAGAAGTGGCCACTGTGTCATTCAATGATGTAAAAGTAAAAGGTAATCTTGTCACAGTAAATCTTCCTGCCAAATCGGTGGTTATGATTGAAATGAACTGATTTGCAGAAGAAGATGCCTTGGATGGGCAGAAAAGTTTAACCACGCGGATCAATGAGCAAAATATGGCAGCCGGAGGATATCATTTCTCCGGCTGCTCTATTTTCATAAGGTCCCTTTGCCTTGAATCCAGTACTTCCTGGTATGTCCGTATGATTTTCTGATCTGATTTGCTGCGGTAACTTTTTGCCAGATTCATAGCTGAAGCAAGCCATTCCTGGGCTGAGGCAAGGTCATCCTTCATTTCGCAGGCAAGTGCAAGGTTGTACCGGGCGTTGATAGCCATTTTCCCATTGCGGTTGTCGGCATATCTCCTCCAGATTTCAATAGCCTCATCCCATTTTCCTTCTTCAAAGAGATAGGCAGCCTCAGAGAAATCGGGAAGGGGAGGTATGGAATACATCCGGTTTACCGTCAGCCAGCCTGCATAAAATTTTGATGCATAGCTTTCGCCTGCCATTGCCGATGCCAGCAAGAGGGCATCGGTATGTGATGGAATCCTGCGGCCATACTGCACATTTCCGGCTTCATCGTTCCCGTTCCAGTAGATGGTGTCAATCAATATTTTTTGTTCAGCGGGTTGCCCTGTTACACCATCATATACTCCCCATACTGAAACGGTAACAACTTCACAGGAGGCATGCTCCTCTGCATCAGCAGGCCATACTGAATAGAACCACGAAAATGATTCGAGTGAAATCAGCATGTCGGCTACAGCGTCGGCGGCAAGCTGGGTTACTATGGGAGCCGGAAGGGCAGTCAGCTGATCTCCCGAATGTTTTTCGAAAGCATTGTAGGGGAGGACTGCCAGTTCATCAAAGACTTCATTGTTCTTCAGGTGGATTGCAAGTTCATTCAGGCATCTGACTGCCATCAGGCTGTCGAGGTGTGCCGGATCATGCTTTGCCCTGACAAGCTGGTTATCGTACATATAAAAATGCTGAAGTGTATCGGCAGTATACCTGAAATTTCTGTACACGATAGCGGCAGTTTTGGCTTCCCCGGGAATAACTATTTCCTCAGGCTTGTAGATTTCAATCGGATATTCCCTGTAAACGGTGCAGGCTGAATACAGGAAGAGGGCTGTAAATAAAACCGGAAGCCTCAGTTTCATTATTTCTGTGTTTCGTTCTTCCTTCTTTTAAGCGTTTCAAGATATTCATAAGTGAGTGGGCGGTACATGGTATCGTATGACTGAAGAGCCCATTCAATTGCCAAATCGAGATTTCCAAGTATTTCATAACCCACAGCAGCATTGAGTTCGGCCTTGCTCTTAAGTGAACGTGAACGCGTATTGGCTGCCACTTCTTTCCACTGTTCAACAGCCTTAATCCAGTTTCCTGCTGTTGCTGCCTGTTCTGCTTCTTTCATTGGTGACCTGAAGGAGGTGAAATATCTTCTACGTTCAGGTTTCCATTTTACCGCAATTTTTTCCGACAGGTCAAGTGCCATATTGATGCCTGATTCTGTCAGTGCCTGTTTAACCGGGGTAAACCTTTGGAACAATGCCTCTACAGTATAATCATTATCTTCCCATATAAGTGTGTCTCTAAGAAATTCACGGAGCATAATCCTTTTGGATGCGGGGTGGTAAACCCTGAAAAGTGCCTCATACTGGATTTGCATGCTTGCATTTACAACCGATGAAAATCCTCCCTGGTAAACATTGTAGATGGTTTCATTTTTAAATCCGGTAATTACCCTTGTTCTCAGGAAATCGAGTGACAAAACGGCATCGGTACTGAATGTGTCGGTGAGTGCTGACACTACATCCCACGAAAGTTCTGATGATGGTTTTCCTGCAGGGGCAAGAAAACGTTCTTGCGGGATGACATAATCATACCTGCCTGACTCGAAGAGCAGTTCACCCAAGGCTTTCATTGTAGTATCGGCCATCTGGAAATCATACACAAGGGTATCGAGGTTAAAGCGTTTCTGATAAAAAAGTTTCTGCAGTGAATCGGTGTGAAGGTTTGTGTAATTTTCGCCGACAGCCTGTGAGACAATTGTGAAGCTTTGTACCTCAGCCGGCAATTCCCTGGTTGCAGGTTGTGGGATATCGATTATAAGGCTCCGTGTGGGGATGCATGAAGATACGAGCAATGCAAGCATAAAAGCCCATGCACTGTAAATGGAATATTTCTTAACAGTTTTCATTCTGCATCATGTATTTAGTAAATACCCCAGTATTTCCTCAAAAACCATTCCACGCTTAACAATAATAACAGCACCAGGAATAGCCATCGCAGGTTAAGCAGTTCATTGATTGCTTCCTGGAATGAACTCACAGGTTTCATATGGTTGCTGTTTTTCAGTATCTGAATGATTTCATCTGTCTGTTCAGGACCATAAAACCCTCCGCCGCTTTGTCGGGCGAGCTGGAAAAGCATCCGGTGATTTGCCCGGGTAACCACATTTTCGAGATTCACTTCTGTAACAGCAAAACTTCCCGTTTCCGTATAGGTATCATTCCCTATGGTGACACTGGCTGAAAAGGAATAGTTTCCTACCGGCAGGTTGCCTGCATTCAGGTAATAGTTGTTTCCGCGAATGTCGAATGTAAATTCAAATGTTTCGCCCTGTCCGTTGTCGATTGTGATGTTTATCTCCTGGTTATTGATCCGCTCAAAGGCATCATTATATACTTCTGCTGTCAGCACCACATTATCGATTTCACTGTAAACAGGCTCGAATTGTATCATAAAGTTGTCTTCATTCTGCCGGAGTGCCAGATACTGCACAATCTGGTTTACAAGTTCATCAAACTGTTCGTGGGTCTGGTTGCGCATATAGTTGTTCAGCCTCCAGCGCCAGATTCCCTCCCCAAACAGGAAGCCGGTCTTCTTTCCATCGATAATGCCGGTTGCCAGCAGGGGCTTATTGGTTTCGATATTCCTTATTTTCTGGAGCAGGGCAGTAGAGAAGCCGGGTTCAAGCCTGTAATTGGCAAATGGCACAAGCAGGGGAGGAAAGCTGACAATCATTTCCCTCAGGCTTTCACTGATTGTGAATATGCCATATGATGGGTCAACAATAGCCTGTGCCTCTTCAGCTGAGCCTGCCAGTGGCTGTATCTCAGCACCTGCCGAAAGGGCGTTCAGCTGCGGCAGAAATGTCCGGTTGCCCACAATGAAAAGCAGCGGAGTCCTTTGCCTGTCGCCTGCTGAAACAATATTCTGCATCGACTTGCGGGCGGTTGGCAGCTGATGCAGGATGACAAGGTTAAATTCACTGACATTCGACGGATAGGGCTCTTCAGTGAAAACAGTTACTTCATATGATTTCTGCTTTTCCAGGGTGTTCCTGATGGCACCAATATCGGGATGAGGCCCGTCAGAAAGAATCAGGATCTTTTGCCTGCTTTCAAGAACATTTACAACAAAATTTAACCTGTTGTTTTTAATGTTTCGCTCATCGTCAGAGATTTCAATGTCGGCAGTAAAATGTTTCAGTCCAGGGTTGCCTGCATCGAGATTGAACTGCTGAATGCTGAAATAACTGTCGTTTGCAGGTGTAATCACTGTTTGGGCAACTTCTTTCTCACCTTCCCTGATTGTAAGCCGGAGTGAACGGCCCTGCATTTTGGAGAATGCAGCATCAATTTCAACCGGGAACCTGTTGCCTGAAAAGGAGGTGCGGTTTACCCTGATATCCTGCAGGCGTGCATCAGTTACTTCAGCTGTGTCACCCAGTGCAATTGCATACACCGGGTAGGTGATGTCGTTAAACATGTTCAAGGGATTCTTCCCCTGGTTGTATATGCCGTCACCAGTAAGGATGACTGCGCCTATCCTTTCATGAAAATGATTATTTGTAAGGGTTGTGAACAGTCTGCTATAGTCTGATTTTTTTTCGGAAAAATCAAGTTCGCCTTCCAGGTTTATTTCCTGTCCGAAGGTATAGTTTACAAGGGTGTAATCGTTGCCAAGCTCTTTCGACAATAGGTTCTTCAACTGAATAACCTCCCTGGCAAACTGGGCCGAATCGGTTGTCGATACCATAGAACCTGAATTATCCCATGCTGCAATAATCAGGGGATGCCTGATGATTTTCTTCATGTTCCTGATAAATGGCGACAGCAAAAGAAATGCGATAAGTGCAAATGATGCAAAGCGAAAGGCCATCAGGATTGTGCGCTGCCTTTTTGTAAGTTCTGCATCCTTTTTATTGTCCCTGTACATGAGCAGCATGATGGCTGCTGCAGCCACTATGATAAGCGGAATGAACAGGTACCAGTATTTTATTCCAAATGATATCAAGCCAATTATATTTAACTGCCAAATATACACATCTCAACCCTAATTTCAGGAAGGTTCCCCTTTTAAACAGGTGCGTTTTTTTTTGAATGGCAAAAACTCAGATTTTATTTTACCTTTATAGCAGGATTCTTGTTTAACTAACTTCTAAAAAAAATAGTATGCAGAAGTCAACTTTTCACTTGAAAATTATGGCCATCGCCATGATGGGGTTCATCATCTTTTCCTGCAACAGCGGCCAGAATCAGCAGCGGGGAAGCCAGAAATCAGCAGAGAATGAGTCCGGGGAAAACTGGATACAGCTCTTTAACGGTAAGGATTTAAATGACTGGCAGATTAAATTCAGGGGCTATGAACTTGGACATAACCTGAATAACACATTCAGGGTTGAAGACGGGCTGCTCAGGGTCCGGTATGATGACTGGGACGGATGGAACAATGAGTTTGGGCATATCTTTTACAATGGCGAATTTTCACATTACAGGCTTCGCGTTGAGTACCGTTTTGTAGGTGACCAGGTGAAAGGTGGCCCGGGGTGGGCATTCAGGAATAATGGGCTGATGCTTCACGGGCAGAGCGCTGAATCGATGGAAGTTGACCAGGATTTTCCTGTTTCGATAGAAGTACAGCTGCTTGGAGGTAACGGACGTGACGAACGTTCGACAATGAACCTGTGTACTCCGGGGACAAATGTAGTCATGGATGGTATTCTGGTTGAGGACCACTGCACAGTATCAGGGTCAAAAACATTCCATGGCGATCAGTGGGTTTCTGTTGAAGTGGAAGTCCGCGGTGGTGAGATTATCAGGCATTTTGTTGAAGGAGAAGAGGTGATGAGCTACACCCAGCCCCAGCTTGATCCAAGGGATAAATACTATACAAAGTTTCTTCCTGAAGATGGAAACCTGATTATTTCAAAAGGGAGTATTTCTCTTCAGGCTGAAAGCCATCCAACCGATTTCAGAAAAGTTGAGTTGCTTATACTTGAAGAATAAATGGATAATTCAAAGGAAAATCAAGACGGTTCTTCTGCGGAAAGCCGTCTTTTTTTGTGAATTTTCCTGCGGCTGGCAAAGCTGAGCATAAATAATGAGGAGGCAATGACAACCATTCCTGCAATTGAAGTCAGATCGGGTTTTTCTTCCTTTATGATCAGCCAGCTTAATACAGCCCCTGAAACAGGAATCAGGAATTTCCAAACATTCAGGACTGACACTTTTACGCCGGGGCGCCTGAGCAGAATGAACCAGATGGATATTGCTGCAGCCGATAAAAAACTGAGCCAGGCCAGAGCTGCGTAATAGCTCGCAGGGAACGGACCCATATTGAACCCTTCAAGCGGAAGTGACACTGCAAACAGCATTATCCCACCAATAATCAGCGATGAGGAGCTTAAAGTGAGTGGTGAAATGTTTTTAGGTGATTTAGATACAAGAACATTGGCATATCCTGAAAACAGGTTGTTCAACAATAAGAGCCCAATACCCAGCAATTCGCCCTCACCCTTCATTTCTAAATTTGCCCTGCCCAGCGTGATGATGGCTATACCGGCAACACCTGTCAGGATGCTTAACGATTTCAGGGGAGTCATTTTGTCGTTTTGAAAGGCAAAATGCGCAACAATGGCAATAAAAAGTGGTGATGACCCGATAATCATTGCACCAAGTGCAGCAGGCACCAGATTAAGTCCGCTGTAAAAAAGGGCATACTGAAAAAATATCTGTATAAGCGATACCCATAACACAAGTTTCAGATTGTTCCTGATTTCAAACAAGAGACGGCTGAGCCTTCCTGAGAAAATCAGTATAAGCAGCCCTGCAATAAAAAAGCGTATTCCGGCAAACTGGAGTGGGGAGTGGTACTGCAGCCCTATTTTTACTCCCACAAATGCAGTCGACCATAACCACGTGGCAAGAATGGCCAGAAACGTTGTACTTTTTAATGTAGTTGACATTGAATTATTATATCCACAGCAAAGTTGAACAAAATTAATGAAAGGGAAGGTCAATTTTTGGAACGCATGGTCAGAAAAATCTACTGGACCGGTTTCAAATTCTTTATTAATAAGGCCGGGAAGTGAATTTTATTCCCTATTGAGGATTAAAATCCTTTTCTTTGCTTCCATCTTATAAAAATCATCGAATGGTTAAGACAATTATCAACAGTTACAGTGAATTTGAAGCATATCTTGGAAAGGAAATCGGGGTATCGCCATATATCCAGGTGACCCAGGAACAGATTAACAAGTTTGCTGATGCAACCCTCGACTACCAGTGGATTCATACCGATCCGGAGAAAGCTGCCACTGATTCACCATTTAAAAGTACAATTGCCCACGGTTATCTTACCGTTTCGCTGCTTACTTACCTCTGGTATTCCATAGTGGATGTCAGGAATGTCAAGATGATTGTAAACTACGGGATAGAGAATCTGCGTTTTCAGCAGCCGGTCCTTGTGAATGACAAAATCAGGGCAAGGGTATCAATTCATGATATAAAAAACCTGAGAGGCATTGCGAAGATTCAGGTGAAGATTGTAGTTGAGATTGAAGGGCAGAAGAAGCCTGCTTATGATGCCCTTGTAACTTTTCTCTACCATTTCGATAATTAAAACTTCATGACAGGGCAATAAACAGAACATCTTCATCTGTTATTTTATCAAGGGTATTTTTGTAAATTGAGTGATAAAATGACAGATAATGGAATTTGTTGAAACTGTTTTCTATGCTGATGAAATAACCTGGGAGACATCAGCCGCACGGCTTCTGATTAGCTTCATCGCAGGGGCACTTGTTGGTATTGAACGGGAATTGCACAACCAGCCTGCAGGGTTGCGCACGCATATCCTTATAAGTATCGGCTCAACACTGGTAATGCTCATATCGGTATATATTCCCCAGACATTTCACAGCCAGGCAGATCCCGCAAGGATGGCCGCCCAGGTCGTATCGGGAGTCGGGTTCCTTGGCGCCGGTGCCATATTGAAATTCGGGGCCGATATCAAGGGGCTGACAACTGCTGCCTCCATATGGGCCATGGCAGCTGTGGGAATGGCCATCGGGGCAGGCATGTTTAAAGTAAGTGTGATAAGCGTAATTGTGATTCTTTTTGCCCTGACTGTAATGAATTTCATTGAAAAGAGAATCTTCAGTCAGCGGACACTGCGAAAGATAGAAATCATCATCAAGCAAACAGATTCAAGGATTATATCGATTCAAAGCATTCTGAAATCATATGGCGTCAGGATCATTAGCACGGGATTTGAAAGGAATATCGCCGAGGCTACCGACAGATTTACATTTATCGTTACCATCACCCCCAGTCTTGATGTCCAGATGCTGGCCGACAATCTTGGTCAGCAGCCCGGACTGCTTTCAGTGAGTGTAGAATTTATCCGCTGACATTTAATTTATCGAGCAATCCTTCACATGCATCCTCCAGAAGGTCGAGTACCAGTTCAAATCCTTCATCGCCGCCGTAGTAAGGGTCGGGTACTTCGTTGTACTGCCACTCCTTGCTGAAGTCTGTCATCTTGCTTATTTTTTTCCTGTCGCTTTCACTGCGGGCAAGTCTTTTGAGCTCCATCACATTTTCATCGTCCATGGCGACAATCATGTCGAAGTAATCAAAATCATGAAGTGGATCGAACTGCCGGGCAATACTTGTCAGGTTGTAGCCCCTTTTAATGGCATGCTTCTGCATTCTTTTATCAGCAGGTTGTCCGGCGTGCCATGCCCCGGTACCTGCTGAGTCAATATCGAACCTGCCGCTAAGTCCCCTGTTTTCTACCATCCCGGTAAAGACTGCCTCAGCACTGGGAGAGCGGCATATGTTTCCAAGACATACAAATAGTATTTTCTTTTTCTCGTCCATTGATTTTTCCTGTTTCACGTCTGCAAGATATAAAATTCAACTTAAAGGTTTCTGATCTATAGCATGGTTTTAATCCATTGTCCAGATGTCATATGACTTCAATGCCTGCTGCAGCAGCATCTCGTAACCGTTTTTAACAGTTGCACCCATTGAAATACCTTTCTGCATGAAGCGGGTGGTTTCAGGATTATAGACAAGATCGAAAAGTAGATGCTTTTCAGTGATGTATTCGTACGGTATCGGTGGGAATGTATCTACCCTGGGATAAGTTCCCAGCGGGGTGGCATTGATAATCAGCAACCTTTCACTGATGATATGACTGTCAATTTCTTCATAGTGGATTTCGTTTTCCTTTAGCTCATCAATAGAGGCTGAAATGTAACCGATTCCAAGCTTCCGGAGAACATATTTTATTGCTTTTGATGCCCCACCTGTTCCGAGGATTAGCGCCTTCCGGTGGTGATCACTGAGCAGTGGCTTCAGGGATGTTTCAAATCCATAGGTGTCAGTGTTAAACCCCTTCAGGCTGGTACTGTTTCCTGATCTCCTGATTTTTACAGTATTCACTGCACCAACTTCCCTTGCTGCATCATCAATTTCATCAAGGAAAGGAATGATTTGTTCCTTGTAAGGTATAGTAACATTTAATCCCCGGAGCCGGGGATTGTTATCAATAATTCCGGGCAAAAGGCCGATGGTGTCAATTTCAAAATTTTCATATGACGCATCAGTGCCTTCTGCGGCAAACTTTTCAGTAAAGAATCTTTTTGAGAATGAATGTGTCAGCGGATATCCTAAAAGTCCATATTGTATCATCTGTTCCAGGTTTTGATTTTGGAAATGCCTTCAATAAGGAATATCAGGACAAACCCTGCCAATGCCAGCAGGACAGCCCCGGCCAGCATAGAACTGGTATTTGTGATATGTTCATATGTTCCCGGGAGGATATTGATTTCCGACAACGGCCTTATTTCTCCATGCCTGTCGGTAAAAGTTTCGGTAACCTGTTTCCATGGCCACACTTTATTGAGTGAACCAACCATGAATCCAGCCAGCAGGGCGATTGTCAGGTTGTGGAAGTTTTTCAGTAACCATGACAGGAGATTGGAGAAAGAAATGATTCCAATGGCAGCACCTGCCATGAAAATAAGAATGACTGCAATATCAAGATTGCCTACAGCTTCCAGAATAAACCTGTACATGCCAAGCAGCACGAGAATGAAGCTGCCCGAAATGCCCGGCAAGATCATTGCACATATGGCTATTGCCCCTGAAAGGAAGATAAACCACCAGGTTGTATTGGCTTCAGCAGGGGAAATGACCGTAATGAAATATGCGATAATAATTCCTGCAACTGCAGCAGTGACTGTTCCTGCATTCCATTCCTTTACCGTTTTTGCCACATAAATGGCTGACGCAACAATAAGCCCGAAAAAGAAGGCCCATACCAGGATGGGGTAGTGATGAAGCAGGTATTCCAGTCCTTTGGCAAGTGAGAATATACTGATGCCGATCCCCATGACAACACTCAGCAGGAAATTCCCGTTGACAGCTTTCCAGAAAGATGCCAGTTCCCCCGACAAAAGAAGTTTCAGGGACTTAAGGTTGATAGATTTAATGGAATTTATAAGTTCCTCATAAATCCCGGTAATAAATGCAATGGTACCCCCTGATACTCCCGGAACAACATCTGCTGCTCCCATTCCCATGCCCTTCAGGCCCAGGAGAAGATAATCACTCATTGTACGATTCATTTGCAGGCTTTTTATTCGTTTGCTTTTATTTTTTTATGCAGCTTATTTAACCAGAGAATCTGATTTTTTGTGAGCTGCAGTGTTGCCGTCATTGATTTAAATGGTGGCCAAAATAACAAAAAGTGGGGATAAATTGTTGGATACTTGGCTTACTGGTACAAATATGAAATTAAAATTATTTGTAATCTCAATATCAATATTAATTTTTACGCATATGCAGGGACAAGTTAATATGACACCGGCAGTGGTTCCTTATATTTTTTCTGAAAATGATAACTTCCCAAACAATCCGGATTTCCCGGTATTGTTGTATAAGGATGTTTTCAGGTTTGGCAGCAATGATGAGGCAACTGAGATTGAAAAGGTCTTTGCCCGGAACAACTGGGGTGGCAGCTGGAGAAATGGCATTTATGATTATCATCATTATCATTCAACCTCCCACGAAGTACTTGCCGTATATTCGGGCTGGGCTGTTGTTCAGCTGGGCGGGCCCAATAATGATCCCGTTAAAATAACCCGGGGTGACATGGTTGTACTGCCCGCCGGTACTGCCCATAAACGGATTGATTCGGGCGATAATTTTGCAGTTGTGGGGGCTTATCCCCAGGGCCGCAGTTGGGATATGAATTACGGAAAACCTGAAGAACTGGAAAAGGCAAAGCAAAATATCGGGAGGGTGCCGCTCCCTGATACTGACCCTGTATTTGGTGAAAAGGGAAAGATGTTCGATTTCTGGAGATAGTTTTCCTGCTATTCCCTGTTTGTATAGAACCGCTCGAGAATTGAACCATCATTGGCCTCCTTTGATAACGATTCTATCGTATTCTTTGGTACATCATTTACATCGAGGATAATAAACCCGTCGAGACAGTTGTTGAATTTGGGGTCGACATTGAATGCCACAATTTTTGCATTCTGCTTGATATATTTCTTTAACAGTACCGGCAGCCCCGGATTAAGCTCGTCGAGATCACCTATAGCCTTGTCAAGCCGGTTTATATCATGCTCCATATTTTCCATAAGAATATTGATGTCGCGGTTGTCGGTCATGAATTTGAAGCTGTTTCTTGGTTTCACATACCGGGCCATTTTCCAGTCCAGGTGATTGCGCATGATAAAGCTGATGATAAGCGACTTGGAGATATTCGAATAGTTGTTGCTGATACTGACTGGTCCAATGAGGTAACGATATTCGGGATTTTTAAGGAGAAAGTACAGGATCCCTTTCCATAGCAGGAACAGTGGCATGGGTTTGCGCTGATAGTCTTTTACTACAAATGACCTTCCCAGTTCGAGGCTCTGATTAAGCACCGGTATAAAATTTTCATCGATACGGAAAAGTGAGTGCAGGTAAAACCCCCGCTTCCCGTACTGCTCCATAATATCCTTTCCTTTTCCTATCCTGTAGGCCCCCACAACACGTTGTTCATCTTCATCCCAGATGAACATCTGGTGGTAATATAAATCAAACTCATCGATATCAATCGACCGGTTTGTACCTTCACCTACCTCTCTGAATGTTATTTCCCTGAGCCGGCCTATTTCGTTCAGCACATTGGGGATTTCAGTTGAGGGTGCACACAGTATCGTATAGTTTTTCAGGTTAAACAGGAGATGGTTTTGCCTGATCTTGTTTATCTCTTCAATGAGCAGTTCCCTGGGGACTGGTTCGATTACAGGCTCAGGTTTCAGCTGAGGCTTCAGATTGTAGTTAAAGAAGCGCTTTACTTCAAGTTTCGACTGCATGCAGTAGGTTTTGGCCCTGATAAACCGCCCGAACTGGTAAATGTCACATAATTTATCCTGGTCCTCTACCTTGATGGCACTCCCGATTCTCAGTTTAATATGTTTATTCTTTTTGCTCAGCAATTCCGAAGGAAGCCTTACCTGCCGCAGGGAAGGATGTATTTTTGCAATCAGGTGGAACAAACGGCTGTGTGTTCCCTGGAAATAAACAGGTAGCACAGGCACGCGTGCTTTTTTTACAAACTTGACAACAGGGAACTGCCAAACCTGGTCGGTAATCGTTTCAAAAGTGCCGTAGGTACTTAATTCACCCGCCGGAAAGAGGCATAGCACCCCTCCGTTCTGCAAATGGTTAATAGCCTCTGTAGCCTCCTGGCTATGGGAACCGCATTCATCAGTTTTTGCTGAATCGAAAATATTGCTGTTAATAAAGTATTCTGATATGGGATCGACTTTCTGCAGAAGAAAGTTTCCTATCACTTTTACATCAGACCTGACAAGCGACAGGTATTTTATAAGCAGCAAACAATCGAATCCTCCGAATGGATGATTGGCAACCACAATGAGCGGGCCGCTAACAGGTACTTTTTTTAACTCTTCCTTGTCAAATTCAATATTAAATTCAAAAGTCCGGATGATTTCCTCAATGAATTCAATCCCTTTTTTTGACGCTATCTTCTCATATATTTTATTCAGCTTATTAAACCTCAGTATATACATCAGGAATTTTGCAAAGTATTCTCCGCCTAAAAGGGAAAAGGCGGGCGGGGCCTTGTAGATTTCTTTAAGATTTAATAATTCCATCTATTCTTTCTTAAGGTCCGATTTTTGAGCGTTGAAAATTCAAGGCAAAATTAACATGTTTTTTATCAAAACCTGAATTTAATTGTTAATCTTGGCAACGCAATGATAATGAACAGGGAAATTGAAAATAAAGCGCTGTGGTTGCCCACCTCGCTGAAAGAGATGAAGGTGCTGGGGTGGGAACAGCCTGATGTAGTTCTGTTTACGGGAGATGCCTATATTGATCATCCCTCTTTCGGGGCTGCAGTGATAGGCCGTGTCCTTGAGGCAGAGGGGCTCAAAGTTGCCATTGTACCTCAGCCAAACTGGCAGGATGATCTACGCGACTTCAGAAAGCTGGGGATACCAAGGCTATTCTTTGCTGTTACCGCGGGAAATATGGATTCCATGGTGAATCATTATACGGCTGGGAAGAGAAAAAGATCAGATGATGCATACACCCCTGGTGGTGCACCCGGGAAACGCCCCGATTATGCAACCATTGTTTATTCAAGAATTATAAAGGATTTGTATCCCGATGTGCCGCTTGTGATTGGGGGAATAGAAGCTTCACTTCGCAGGGTTACCCACTACGATTACTGGTCCGACAGGCTTATGCCTTCAATCCTGGTCGACTCCGGAGCCGACCTGCTTTTTTACGGAATGGGCGAAAAGTCGGTAGTTGAGTTTGCAAGGCTTGTGAATCGTGGTATTCCGGTGAATAAGCTGACAACAATACATCAGACTGCTTTTCTGACTGAAAATAATGAGCCTTATGCCACCAAAAAAGAGTGGAACAGCTTTGAACTGGCTTCACATGAAGAATGCCTTGAGGACAAGAAAAAGTATGCGCGCAATTTCATGCACATCGAGGAGGAATCGAACAAAATGGAGGCTAAAAAACTTGAACAGCAGGTTAATGGCCGGAGAGTGGTCGTGAATCCTCCGTGGCCTGTTTTTAATGAGCAGGAGATTGACCGGGTGTATGATCTTCCCTATACACGGTTGCCTCATCCGAGGTACAACGGCAAGGGTGCGATTCCTGCCTACGAAATGATAAGGCATTCCATAAATATTCACAGGGGTTGTTTCGGTGGGTGTACTTTCTGTACAATCTCAGCACACCAGGGTAAATTTATAGCAAGCCGTTCCGAAAAATCCGTATTGAAGGAAGTGGAAAAAGTGACCCGGATGCCCGACTTCAAGGGATACATCTCTGACCTTGGCGGTCCGTCGGCCAACATGTACAAAATGAAAGGAATTCATGAGGAGATCTGCAGGAAATGTAAACGGCCTTCATGTATTTTCCCTTCTGTATGTAAAAACCTTGATACAAATCACCAGCCTATGCTTGATTTGTATCTGAAGGTAAGACAGCATCCAAAGGTAAAGAAAGCATTCATCGGCAGCGGCATCCGTTATGACCTGATACTGGAAAAGACCGGCAGGGAAGAGGTTGACAAGGGTAACAGGCAGTACCTGAGGGAGGTTATCAGGCATCATGTGTCGGGCAGGCTGAAGGTTGCCCCCGAACATACTTCCGATGAGGTGCTGAAATTTATGAGAAAGCCTTCCTTCAGGCTGTTTGAACAGCTTAACCGGGAATTCAGGAAGATAAATGATGAAGAAAAACTGAATCAGCAACTGATTCCCTATTTTATTTCCAGTCATCCGGGAAGCAAGCCCGAAGACATGGCCAACCTTGCCATTCAAACAAAAAAGATGGACTTCAGGCTTGAGCAGGTGCAGGATTTTACCCCCACTCCTATGACTCTGGCTACTGTGATTTATTACTCAGGCTACCATCCTTATACGATGGAAAAGGTATTTACTGCGCGTAATCAGCATGAAAAACGGGAGCAGAGGAAGTTTTTCTTCTGGTATAAGCGTGAATACAGGAAGTCTATAATTCAGCACCTGAAAGCAAATGACAGGCAGGATTTGATTGACCAGCTTTTTAAATAAACAAATTGCATGATTATGAAAAACTTATACAAATTGCTCATTGCTGTTGCGCTGACGGTTACAGTATCCTGCTCTGAGTTGATGCAGATTGTCCAGCAGGCAGGCGGAACGGGGCAGCTCACACAAAATGAAATTGTTGCAGGTTTAAAGGAAGCCCTTATCATAGGCACCAAAAAGTCAGCTGAAAGGCTTGGGGCTACCGATGGTTATTTCCGCGACCAGGCGGTAAAAATATTCCTGCCACCCGAAGCTGACATCATCGTTGAAAATATAGGAAGAATACCTGGTGGTCAGGGACTTTTAGACGATGTCCTGTTGCGGATAAACCGTGCTGCAGAGGATGCTGTTTCCGAAGCAGCCCCCATTTTTGTAAACAGTATCACCAGTATGACAATCAATGATGCCATGGGTATCCTTAAGGGCGATAATAACGCAGCCACACAGTATCTGCAGCGTACTACCTATAAGGAATTGTTTAACCTGTACCAGCCTAAAATTCAGGCTTCGCTCGACAAAAGGCTTGTTGGTAATATCTCTACCACCCAAAGCTGGAATACATTGACCCAACGATACAATGAGGTTGCAAATTCCATGGTGGGGCAGGTGGCCGGACTCAAACCTGTTCATGTGAAGCTGGATGAATACCTTACAGAAAAGGGACTGGACGGATTGTTCCTGAAAATTGAAGCAGAAGAACAACTGATCAGGAAAGATCCTGCTGCCAGGGTGACCGATTTGCTTAAAAGGGTATTCGGTTCAGTGGATGCAAGCTGACAATCCTATTCCAACGCTTAGTTTTTAAAGGCTTCCGTTGATTTTCTCATTATTAATTGCTACATTGGATATGACGAAGGAATGCATATTTCTGATGCATTTTTTTCTTTGCCTGTGGGCCTAATTTATTAAAACTGAATGTCATGAGACTCGAATTTGTAAGGATTGAAGAAGCCAACGATTTGGTAAACCAGTTGATTGAGCATCATCCGCATGGGATTTTTCTGACCGACCACAACTTTAAGGTGCAATATTTCAATAAGGCTTTCCAGGATCTTGCAAAGAGCGATAAGGGAGATATCATCAATCATGAGTTTTGTGAAATATTGGGTTGCACTGAAAGGGTCAATCCTGTTACGAAAATTGAAGGCTTTTGCAAAATTTGCCAGATGCGGGAACTGCTGTCAGGTTCCAACCTTTCGGAGCTGACAATGATTCGTGATTTTAAGATTCACAACAAGATGGTGACAAAGCATCTGCACATTACAGCGCACCGTCTGGTTATGCAAGGGCACAAATACCGTCTTGTGATCATTGAAGATCGGACCCAAAAGCATTAATTCCTGAACTTGCCTTCAAGTCCTGTTCTACAGTCTGGCATTTTCATTAAATTGCCTGTTACTGTTTTTATATACACTGAAGTATAATTCCTGCAGCATGCAGATTAAATTATTGGAGAATGAAGACAATCGGAATTCTGGGAGGGCTTGGCCCTGAAGCAACCCTTGATTATTACCGGGAGATGATACGGCTTGTAAACAGCAAAAACCAGGCTGGCAACCTGTCATATCCCGAAATCATTATATACAGTGTCAACATGGGGCGGTTTATAGGTTATCTTGACACGGAAGATCATGCAGCAGCCATTACTTATCTCTCGGGTTGTATATCAAAACTTGAAGATGCCGGTGCCGATTTGGTGGCAATCAGTGCCAACACACCACACCAGTTTTTTGCCGATATCAGCCGGCGGGTGCATGTCCCGATGATCAGCATTGTGGAGATATGCAGGGAAAAGGCAAAACAGATGGGACTAAAACGGTGTGGACTGTTCGGGACCAGGTTTACAATGAATGCCACCTTCTATGCCGATGTATTTCAGAAGGATGGAATTGAAATTGTCGTTCCGGAGAAGCAGGATATCGGACGCATTAATGAATTGCTTTTCAGTGAACTTGAACTGGGGATATTGAACGATACCACCCGTTCCGAGCTGCTTGGTATTGTGCGGAAAATGAAAGAGCAGCACAATATCGATTCGCTCATCCTCGGATGCACCGAATTCCCGCTGATGTTCACTGAATCTCAATATGAGGATATCCCATTTCTGAATACCACCCGTATCCATGTTGAAGAGATACTCAGACAGTCGCTTGATCAATAGCCCGGGCAAAAAAAAGCCGCTTCAGGTGATATCCCTTGCGGCATTTTTTGTATCACTTTTTACTGTATTCTATTTCAGTGCAGCCAGAATACGTTCGGGAGTGACTGGCTGACGGAAAACACGAGCGCCACAGGCTTCAAAAACTGCATTGGCCACTGCTCCGCCCAGACAGATGATCGCCGGTTCACCACCACCCTGGGGCGGCTGATCCTGGGCATCGACGGTGACCGAATCAATTACTTCGGGGACATGCCTGAACAATGGAATCTGGTAATTGCTGAAATTGGTGGTTTTAACTTCACCCCAGTTGAATTCAACATCTTCCATCAGTGCATATCCAAGGCCCATATTCACACAACCTTCGGCCTGTATGGCAGTGCCGCGTGGATTCACTACCTGTCCCATATCCTGGCCTACAACAGCCCGTTTAACCTGTACTTCACCTGTTGTGGAATCTACTTCTGCCTCAACTATTACCGTTACATAGGTGCCGGCATCGAAACCGACTGCAATTCCTCTTCCTGTGCCTTTTGGTGGTTTCGATTTTGACCATCCGAATTTTTCGGCAGCAACTTTCAGCGAATTCAATGCCCTTTGGTTATTCATATTCTTTAGCCTGAATTCCAGCGGATCCATTCCAATGCTGTGGGCCATGATGTCGATTTGCGATTCACGGGCAAACGTTGTTGTATTATTTCCCGGTGCCCTCCAGGCTCCTGTACCGAATGGATGGACTTCTTTCCCGTCGAACAGCGAGGTCTTATGATTGGGGCAGCCGTAAAACAATTCGGTACCACGGTCACCGGCACAGTAGATGTCAAATTCCCAGAACTTCAGCATCCCGTCATTTGATATCCCTGAGTTTATCTTCATCACAGCAGCAGGCCTGAACATATCGTACATAAACTCTTCGGTCCGGTTCCAGGTCAGTTGTATGGGTGTCCCTTCCACCATACGTGCAATCCGGGCAGCCTCAACAGCCTGCTGGTTATAAATTTTCCCGCCAAAACCTCCGCCAAGCAATATCTGCTTCAGATGCACTTTTTCTTTGGGTAATCCCAGCCGGTCGGCCACCTCCTGCCGGGTGCCGAATGGTGTCTGCGACGAAGCCCACATGGTTATTTTGCCGTCTTTCCACACAGCAGTGGCAGTATGTGTTTCTATCGATGCGTGTGCTTTGTATCCGTCATGGTACTCATGTTCAAATACATGTTCTGATTCCTTTCTGCCTGTTTCTATATTGCCCCCTTCATACCTTACTCTTCTGTTGGTGGCTGTTTTTTTGATATGATCAAATATACTTTCATTGTCAGCCTTTGCCTGGGGTACTTCCCACTCAGCTTTTACCAGGGGCACTGCCCGTTCTGCAGTCTCGGGGTATTTATGCAGTAGCACAATGAAGTCGCCGTCCTTTTTTACCTGCAGGCCTTCAATCTTCTCGGCCTGTGACGTATCGGCCGATTTAAGCTTTGCTCCATGCGCAGGTGGCCTGACAATATATGCATACAACATGCCGGGCAGCCTGATGTCGGCGCTGTACAATGCCTTGCCTGTCACCTTTTCCAGTGAATCACTGCGGAGATAGGATTTCCCGATTATATTGAACTGTTCCGGTGTTTTGATTACAGGTTTTGTACTTACCTCCCTGATTATTTTTTGCCCTTTTGTAAGTTCAGCATATGAAACCGATTTGCTGCTGTCGGCTTTTACTGATACTTTCCCATTGGAAACGATAAGTCCGGCAACAGGCACACCCAGTTTTTCCGATGCAAGCTGTTTCAGTACTTCTCTTGCTTCGGCTGCAGCAGCCCTTATCAGCGGGTCGTGGAAGCGGGTTGTCATTGAGCCCCAGGTGCCATCATCATGCGGACATAAATCTGTATCGCCCATTATCATGTCAACCTGTGCGAGATCTACTTCAAGCTCATCGGCGAGTGCCTGTGCAAGTGACCTGTTCACTCCCTGTCCCATTTCAATTTTCCCTGAATAGCAGTCAACCCTGCCATCTTCCTTTACACGCAGAAATGCATTGAATCCCGGTACATCTTCCTCTTTTAAGCCGTAGAATCCCTTGCTGAAGGCAAGCTGGCTCAGCGAGAAAACTATGATAATCCCTCCGCCCAGGTTTTTTATAAAATCTCTCCTGTTGACCTGTGAGGGTGGAGTATTTACATCGGAAAAATAATAGCTGTTTATCTTGTCGGGTTTCATGGCGTAACTCCTTTCATTGTTTTTGAAGCAGAGGCAATCGCATCAATAATTCTTGTATGCGCACCACACCTGCACAGATTATCTTCCATTCCATCAACAATTTCCTGCCGGGTCGGCTCAGGGTTCCGTGCCAGTAACCCCACAGCATTCATTATCATTCCCGGAGTGCAAAAGCCACATTGCAAGGCATCATTGTCGACAAAAGCCTGCTGCACCGGATGCAGCCTGCCTTCTTTTTCCAGCCCTTCAATTGTTACAATGCTCGTGCCGGCTACATCTTCCATAAATATGCCGCATGATCTTACCGGGTCATCATCCATCAGAACTGTGCAGGATCCGCAGTAACCCAGTCCACAGCCATATTTAGTGCCCGTAAGGTTAAAGTGCGTGCGAAGTACCCAAAGTAAAGTATGGTCAGGTTCTGCCTGTACTTCCACCTTTTTCCCATTTAGTTGAAATTCGATTTTTTCTGCCATAGTTATTTCATTTTACTGATTTCAAATTCATAATCTTCAGGTGTGTCAATATCACGTAGTATTTCAGGAATACCACATTCCACTTCAAATACATCATCGGCAAATTTTTGTGAAAGCATCCGTAAGCCCTGCTCAGGGTCAAGTTCCTCTATCTGCTTTTTATACCGGGTTTCGATGAGCACAGGATGTCCCCGTTTTCCGGAAAATGCAGGAATAACTATTCCCTTTCCCGATTCCTGCCATGAAGAAATGACCTTTTGTGCTATGTCCTGTGGAATCTGGGGCTGATCACCCAAAAACAGCAATACGGCCGTTGCATCTTCGGGCAATGCCCTGAATCCGCAGATAACCGATGTCAGCATACCTGAAGAATAATTATCGTTTATTATATATATAAGGTCGGGATTGTTGATCTGTTTCCTGATTTCCGTGTGTTGGGCACCCAAAACGATAACAATATTTGTGTTGACAATGGCCGTAGCTGATTCAATGACTTTTTCAATCATCGTGCTTCCCTTAAATGGCAACAGAAGCTTTTGTGTTCCCATCCGGGTTGATGCACCCGCTGCAAGTATAACCGACCAGATATTATTCATGTTGTCTGTTTAACTCATGTCGTATCTTAACGATTTCTGCTGCAATACTCAATGCAATTTCTTCAACCGATTCCGAATGAATGTCTATGCCAATGGGTGTATACAAACGGTTCCACTGATCCTCTGTTGCCCACCCTTCACTAAAAAATTTATCACGAAGGAGCACCGTTTTTTTTCTGCTGCCTATCATTCCAATATAACCTGCACCCGAATTGATAACTATTCTGAGTACTTCCATATCCTGCCTGTGTCCGGTGGTGACGATTACCACATAAGTATCCTTGTCGAATCCCGAGGCCCTGAAACTCATTTCAAAGCTGCCCGATAAAATTATGTCAGCATCAGGAAGATTTTCCCTGGCAGCATATTCAGTCCTGCTGTCCCACACAGTCACCTCAAATCCGAGAAATTTTCCAAGATGCGACAGCGCTTTTCCAATATGGCCTGCACCTGCAATAACCAGGCGGGGCAGGGGAGTGAGTGTCTGAAATAATACCTGCAATTTTTCCCCTGTTGCTGTATGAAACTCTTCAACCGACCTGAATTCACCCGGCAGGTGAAACTCCAGCATGTTCTTCAGGACATTTGTTATTTCAGGATCCAGCTGTTCTTTCAGCAATTGCAGGTTACCTTTTACAGCCCAGTAACGTTCAATAATTACAGAACCGGTGCTGCCTTTTTTGAGCATTGTGACCAGAACCCCCGGAATACGGTTATTCAATGATGTGCTGACCGCATTGAAAACCGGCACATGTCTTTCAGGCTGGGCATCGATAAGTATTTTCATCCCACCTCCGCACACAGGACCTCCTTCGTCATCAAGGTGGTTGTCAAGGCTGAAACTGTATACCGACGATATTTTTCTGTGAAGCGCTTCCCTGGAAATTTTCAGAACTGAATGTTCAACGGTTCCTCCGCCAACAGTACCCCATAATAAGCCTGAACTGCCTATGATTGCTGTGCTGCCTGGCTTCTGTGGGGTTGAACCGTGTGATTCAATTACGGTAGCGGCTATACATGGAATCTGTTTGCCCAGTAGTTGTGACAATATGCTGTGACTTTCTTTTCCTGCCATAGAAACCTGGTTTTCTTCTTAATCAGTATTTATTACCGGTTTTTCCTGATTAAGGTAATAAAATGACCTGTCTTGTTTCAAATTTACTTATTCTGTCCTCAATAAGCAAAATTTTGCAAAGGTGCAGCGTCATTTTTTTTAAGGTAACAACAGAATGCCGGGGGATTTATCCTGAAACGGGCGTTTCTGCTGAGTTCAGCCTTTAAACAGTTTCCCCTGCCAGGAATCTCTTTCCTGAAGCCGTTTTTCAACTTTCGCAACAAATTCGAAGTTTTTCAATCCCCAGTGGGGGGCAATCAGCATTTCCTGAGGAGCCTGGCTTACAAACCTTTCGATAATAACCGCCGGATTGAGCTCTTCAAGATAGTCAACGACAAGTTCTGAATACTCTTCTGCACTGAACAGTTGAAACTGCTCAGGGTTTGCTTCAAACTGACGGGCCATTATTGTACCTTTATGTATCTGCAGCTGGTGAAGCTTAAGATTTTTTACGGGAAGCTGTGATACCACCTTAGCCTGTTCAATCCAGTCGCTGTATGTTTCTCCGGGTAACCCAAGGATCATGTGGGCACAGTTGTTAATATTGCGTTGTGCTGTTTGTTCAAGTGCCCATACCGATTCAGCAAAAGAGTGTCCACGGTTCAGTTTCTCAAGTGATCGGTCGAGGTGCGATTCCAGTCCGAATTCAACCATTACATATACCTTTTCACTTAGCCGTGCCAGGTAGTCGAGAATCTGGCCGTTAACAGCATCGGGCCTTGTGGAAATCACAAGCCCTTTAACCCTGGGATGCTGCAGGGCCTCTTCATACAGTGCAGACAGGTTTTCCAGCGGTGCCCAGGTATTTGTGTATGCCTGAAAGTAGGCCAGGAACTGCATTGTTTTATATTTCCTGTCAAAGAAACGGATACCTTTTTCAATCTGACTGCTGACACTTGTCTCAAGGTTGCAGTAGGTGGGCTTGAAAGTTTTGTTGTTGCAGTAGGTACATCCTCCCCGCCCTTTTGTACCGTCGCGGTTGGGACAGGTAAACCCGGCGTCAACCGACACTTTCTGCACCCGTCCGCTGTGAAGGTTCCTGAAATAGGTGGGAAAGTCGTTGTACCGCCTGCTGTGCCCCCAGGCATATATCCGGTGTTCTTTTTTATCTTTCATGACGGGCGAAATTACGAAAACCGGAAGTTTTACTCCTTGATTTTTACATATTATTCCTGCAACCGTTTGTAAAAGATGACAAATGTTTAATTCTGCAGAAAACTTTATAATTTTTCTGTTTGTTTATATGGCAAACCTAAATACTTATTCCTATTTTTAAATATCAATCAAAACAGTTTTTTATGTTCTCAAGGAATGATGAAATTCAAATAGAAAAAAGAGGCTCTGAACTGTCAACGGTAAAAGCCCAGATTGAAAATTTCAGGAAGGGTTTTCCTTATCTTGAAGTAGATGAGGCAGCTACAATTGACAATGGAATTATTGTTCTTAATGATGAAGCCGTAAAAGATTATGGCGCTTATTTTGACGAACAAACCGGAAAGGGAACCATCCCATTGAAGTTTGTTCCTGCATCAGGTGCGGCAAGCCGGATGTTTAAAGCATTGTTTGAAGCACTTGAAGAATGCACTCCAGAGGATAACCCATCCATAGCACTTGCTAAAAATTCTGCAGCACGGCAATTCCTTGTGAATAAGGAGAAGTTTGCTTTTTTTTCAGACCTTGAAAAATTAGTCGGCCAGCATAAAACCGGGCAGGGATGCAAAGACTGGATTGATTACCTCTTGAATGATAAAGGGCTCAATTACGGAGCACTTCCCAAAGGGCTTCTTAAATTTCATAAATACCCCGGTGGTGAACGTACACCTTTTGAGGAGCACCTTGTTGAAGGAGCCCTGTATGGCACTGACAACCAGAATATAGCAAGAATCCATTTTACAATCTCCCCCGAACATCTTCAAGGTTTCAGGGAACTCCTGACAAAAGTAAAAAGCAAGTTTGAAAGTGATCATCAGGTTACATTTGAAGTATCATTCAGTATCCAGAAACCTTCAACCGATACAATAGCTGTGGGCCCCGACAATGAACCATTCAGGGAGAATGACGGAAGCCTGCTTTTCCGTCCCGGCGGACATGGGGCACTCATTGAGAACCTGAATGACCTGGATGCTGATGTTATTTTCATCAAGAATATTGATAACGTGGTCCCCGACCGCCTGAAACAGGTAACGGTTGAATATAAAAAAGCTCTGGCAGGGATTTTGCTGAAGTACCAGGAGAAAATTTTCAGGTATCAGAAGCAGCTTAACGAGAAGGATACGGTAAGCCTCGAAAGCGGGTTCCTGGCAGAAGCTGCCAATTTTCTTGAAAATACACTGAATGTGAAGCCACCCGGCAGCCAGTATTATACTGAAAAGGAAGAATTGTACTACTACCTGAAGGAGAAGTACAACCGGCCTCTCAGGGTTTGCGGGATGGTCAGGAATGAAGGTGAACCAGGCGGAGGACCATTTTGGGCACGTAATCCCGATGATACAGTTTCACTGCAAATTGTGGAAAGTTCCCAGATTGATCCTGCAAATTCAAGGCAACAGAATATACTGAAGCATGCAACCCATTTTAACCCGGTTGACCTTGTTTGCGGCATTAAGAATTACAGGCACGAAAAATATGACCTGACTCAGTTTACTGATCCGGCAACTGGTTTCATATCGAAAAAGTCAAAAGACGGAAAAGATTTGAAAGCACAGGAACTGCCGGGGCTATGGAATGGAGCGATGAGCAACTGGAATACTTTATTTGTGGAAGTACCGGTTGAAACTTTTAACCCGGTGAAAACAGTCATCGATTTGTTAAGGGAACAACACCTTTAAGGCAAAGAATTTTCTTATTTAATGATGAATTACTATTTTCGCTGTGTCAATTTTAATGATTGAATGAATAAAGAAGATTGGAATGAATTGAACGATGAGAACTTCGATGAAGTCCTTAACAGGTTCAGGAAGGCACTAGCTTCAGGAAGAAAAAGCTATTTTGATGTTTCTGAATTTGAAAGCATCGTTGAACTGCTTTTGGATGAAGGTGACATCAATACTTCGGAAATAGCAGCTCTTCAGGGAATTCAGATTCACCCTGAGGCCGTTCCGCTTCAGCTGAAATATGCCCAGGTACTCCTCAGCAAAGGGAAGTACCAGAAAGCAATGAAATACCTTAACCTTGCTGAACACATCGAACTGAACAACCCTGACATCCACCTGATGAAAGGCTCTACCTGGCTCCTGATGGGTAATGAGAAGGAAGCCGGAAAATCATTTGAAAAGGCAATCAGGTATGCAGGCCCTGAAAAGGATGATATCCTGTATCATATAGGTGCATCTTATGTCCAGACCGGGGAAATCGAGAAAGCTGTTGTTTATTTTGAGCAGTCGCTGGAGATTAATCCCGAAAACGAACTTGCACTTTATGACCTTGGCTTCTTTAGTGACCAGGAAGGTAAATATCAGAAAAGCATCGAATACTATAACAGGTACCTCGATATCGATCCCTTTAACTTTTCCATCTGGTTCAACCTTGGTATTTCGTATAACAAAGCCGGTGAGTTTGAAAAGGCAGTCGAAGCATATGAATACGCACTTGCACTGAATGAAGATTTCGACCAGTCGCTTTTCAACATTGCCAATGCCTATGCCAACGGGGGAAAATATCAGCTGGCCGTAAAGAAATACAGGGAATATCTTAAGCGTGATCCCGACAACGATGATGCCTACTGCTATATCGGTGAGTGTTATCTGAACCTTGATAATCATGCCAAAGCATTGCTGAATTACAATAAGGCAATTGAATTAAATCCAAAGAATGATACTGCCCTTTTTGGTATAGGGCTGGTGATGTGGGTCGAGAAAAACTGGGATAAAAGCATTGAATACATCAAAAAGGCAATAGCGCTTGATAAGGTTAATACCGAATACTGGCTGACACTCGCAAAGGTGTTTGGTGACGCAAAACATGTTGAAGAAGCTGAAAAAGTGCTGGCACAGGCAGCTGAACTCGAGGCCGACAACAGTGATGTGTGGCTTACCTGGGTTGAAGTTTTCCTTAAATGGGATGAACTCGACAATGCTGTGCGCATTCTTGAAACTGGCATCCAGCAGAATGATGACCCGCTGCTGAAGTACCGCATGACAGGGCTGCTGCTGCAAAGCAAACATGAAAAGAAAGCATTTGAAATGCTGCAAAAAGCTATGGAACAGGATTTTTCACAGGTTAACTATCTGTTTGAAATCTATCCCAAAGCCCTGAAGAATAAAAAGCTGCGCCGTCTGCTCGATGATTTCAGGGATGCCAATGACTATTGAAATCCGGATATAACAAGTTTTACCGGGTGCAATGCAGCCGGAGGTTTTGTTCTCCTTTAGTCAATCCATAAATGAAGATACAAAAAAAGCCATGAGGAAAAAACAGGTGAGCTCTGCTTCACATTATCATCTTTCCTGATGGCTTTCTTTTTGCGGCGAAATCCTATTCGGTCAACTCAAGGAACCATCTTATTGCGGCAAGACCTGCCGGCACAATTCCATCGCCATGTCTTATGTCGGGCAGAGGGACAAGTTCAATGCGCTGGGGTGGAGTTCCTGCAGCCAGTAAATCAGTCCGCATTTTTTGTGCAACTTCATAGGGTACCAGTTCATCACCGGTGCTGTGTATAAGCATGGTTGGCGTCCTGACATTCCAGGGATCCACACTGTTGGCTTCAAGTGCCGACCTGAAAGAGGCAAATGCCTGATCTGAACTGTAGTTCTGCCTGTAATTTTCTGTAAAAAATTCTGCCACATTTTCGGCAAGCTGGTCATTGATGTCTTCACCCGACCTTGTGCCTGCATAAAGAACAGTAACCAGTGAGTCATAGGGCTGATTAAGTATTTCTGAAGGTGAAGTAGTCAAATCGCCGGTGTTCAGGTAACTGTTCAACATGTAACCGAAGAAATAGGGCTTTGAATATGATTCATGTTGCAGAATATATTGATTAAGGAGGCTCAAATCATAAGGTCCGGAAGCTGGGGCACTTGCCTTCAGATTGAATTCCGATGAAAACCGGGTTTCTATTTCCCGTTGCACCTGAAGGGTAGCCCATCCACCCATTGAATAGCCTGTAAGGTACAAATCGTTCGAGAGCCTGAAATTTCTTAAGTTGCCAAGTTCCTTAACCGCCCTCATCATGTCAAGTACCGACTGGACAGTTGAAGTCGCATGCAGGTAAGGATGAAACATATCGGCAGATGCCCCAAACCCCAGATAGTCGGGCAGTGACATGACAAATCCGGTGGAAGCCACAGACTGTACCAGCCGGTAAAGATCAAAATCGGGATTCACTGATGGCGCATTGCTGTGGAGGGTATTGGTGCCGTTCTGGTAACTTATCATGTCGAATGTTCCTTCACCCGACGGTACGGCTACAAGACCCGATGCCACTATCTGTTCTCCCTTGTAAGTGGTCTTATAGTCAATCTTGTAAACGATGATTCCATACTGTGCCCGTTGCCTGAGGGGGGCTATTTCAGGAATCGCTCCTTCAAGCGTGCTGAACATTGACTGTACCATCACAGGCAGATATGACCTGATCATTTCGTAACTGACAAGATATTCAACTTCAGGTTCATTATCGTCATCTTTAAAGAGATTATGACAGGAGGCCAAACCGAGTACAAGCATTAAAACTATGAACTTGTGTGTAATTTTTTTCATGTTGTATTTCATTTTTATACCCTATATTTTAAAACTGTTACATTTAATATAACCTTTTGATCTGCCGGCATGTTCAATGTGTGGCTATTATATTGCACCCCGGAGTTCCGGAATACAAGCCAGGTATGCCGGATCCTGAGCATCAAAAATAGTAAAAAAACGGAATGTTTATCATCTGAATCTGAGCAGCATTCAGGCACCGATAATTGATTTTATGCCCGAAAAAAGTGATTTCCACCAGAAGTGAATAATTGAACGCTCTTCATCACGTTGGTGAGCTATCAGTACCTTCGACTGGCCTGAACTATTGGAATTCACCTTTAACGTATTGGCAAGAAAAGAAGTGAACCTGTCTTTCTGAACCTCAGGGCCGCTGAAGTTCAGAACGGCAATTTTCAAATCATTATAGCCGGCATACATTTCACCCACTGAAGCTTTGTTGTTAAAGGTTAAATCAAACTCAAGCCTCTGAAGTTTCCCGTTTTCCACGGCAATTGGTTCCGATTTTGTCAGGATATGATTCAACGGGCTGAGATTCATGTGCTCCATAAAACCTTTTGCTGTGTGGGTGTTGTTTTCATCGGCAAGATTAAAGCTGAACTGCACCGAAAGGAGGCCCTGTCCGTATAATTGGGCTTTGGCATTTAACCGGAAAGGGTCTGACTGCCGCCTGATGTTTTCAATGTTGGTGAGCCTGCCTCCTGTAAGGATAAGCCGGTTAAATTCGATAAAGCCAGGTTCATCCGAAATAGGGGTTAACTCACTGTACCTGATGTTGGATGGCATAAGCTTTACCGAGTCAAAAACAAATTTTTGGTCAAGTTCCCTAATCAAATCCTGCGGCCACAAGGGCTTGCGGTTATGCTTAAACGGGAAACGCTTGTTTCGGTATATATCAGCATTCAACGGACCTATTTCAAGCAGGGCAGCATCGAGTACCTGTTCACGCAACCATCGCCTTTCATTCATCCCTGTTAACCGGGCATAATCAATGTTTAACCGTGCCACATCGCGTTGATATCCATCCTGCAATGGAAACCTTTCCCTTGGAATCAGTGGCCTGACATCAATATTTTTCAGAAATACACTCTGGCTTGTTGATTTGTATATAAGTGAATCAATTGAATATTCATAAAGGTTATCCTTGCTCCGGGAAGAAAGGCCGCCAGTTGATACCATAAATTCGCTGGCATTCAAAAGTCCTTTTGGCGGCATGTTTTCACCTATCATGATATGATTAAATGACAGGTTTATCTGGTTATGGCTGAATATTTTTTGTTGCCGGGTCAGCTGAAAATCTACATTGGTGATATCAAGCCTGCCGACTCTAATCTGGTTTACCAGGTGTTCAACATAAGGGTATAGATCAAGATCCTGCCTGAAATCAAGGGTGTCGTCCTTCATGTCATTTCCCACAGAAATAAATATATCAGGACTGGCTGCTTCAATGTGACTGAACTGGAATTCCCCGTCATTGATGGCAGAATCAAAATCAAATCCACTGAAACTGATTTTTGGGCCTTTTATAGTAAAGGTGTTCCTGTGTGGTGCCGGCTTAAAGGGTTTTATATCCAATCCGGTAAATACTATTGATTTTCTGTTCCGGTCAAATTCTACCCCTTCAATTGCAAGGTTGTGATATTCATCGATTGGCGATCTGAAATCAGAAACCTGGAACCATACATTTCCCTGGCTGATATCAATCTGGTTCAGCTCATTGCTTTTCAGGAGCAGATCGGGCATCCTGAGGTCAAAGAAAAAGTTGGCCATGGCGTTATGTTGCAATCCGTCAACCTTATAACTGATAGCCTGTGCCTGTGTTATTTTAAACTCTTTTACCTTTAACGATTCCACAAATGATGGCATTGGGAACTGGTATGTGTTTGAATCGAGCCATTTTGCCTTGTCCGATTTCAGATATACCTGAAGTTTGGGCTTCATTATCTCAAGCAACCCGATTTCAGGTTCCTGTGAATAATACGCCTTGTGGAAATCAAAACCTTCAATATTGATTTCGGGAATGGCTACCTGCCATGTAGCCGGAAGATTTGTATAGTTGTCGGAAGTTATCAGCGGAAATAACAGAGCCTTCTTTACCTTAATCATCGACCGCGATGATGATAAAATGATTTCACCTCCTTTCAACACATGTACATTATCGGAAAGTTCAAATTCCTGGTCTTTTACTGAAAGTTCAAACTGATCGGAAAAAAGCAGCCGCTGCTTTTCAAGCTCGTTCTGGTTAAGCCTGAAATTCTCGAGCGAAGCCGAAAATTCATTGTCGAATGAAGTTGTTTCTCCCTGCCGGGTATGGTTAATCCATGTCAGCCGGCCACCGTTGATTGAAAATTTCCTGATGTCAAAATCTTCAATGTAGTTGAAAAGCAAACTGTATATTTCTGAATTGCGTGCCTTCTCATCAGCCGTCTTTTCTTCATGAATGTTCTCAAAGTATATTCTGGGCTCATTAATGTCAAATTGGCTGATGTGCAATTGTTTGTGAAAGAATGCCCTGTTCAGGTCGATATTACGCAGCCTCACTGAAGGAATGGATACCCTGTACAGTTCATTATGGTTGAGATTTCGCATCTGTGCAACGGTAATATTCTCATTGACAGGCTGAAGCTCCAGGTTATCAACCTGTACATTGTTGCTCCTGCTTGAAACAGTCACTTTTCCCACATCCAGTTTGTGAAAATCGTCGATAAGCCTCATACTGTAATCGGAAAATTCAAGATCAAAGTCTGAAGCAAAGAAGAAATTGCTGCTGCGCTCAACACTTGAAGAATCGAGCCGGAAACCTGTCAGGTGAAAATCAAAATTACTTTCAAAATATCCTTTCAGAACTTCCTTTTCGCTGTTCCTGATATCAAGGCTTCCATTGTCAATGGTTACATTGTCGGCATAAACACCTTTCATGTACCCCGTTATTATATCATAAAGCAACCCTGATGCCTGCTCCTTCTCCTTTTTCTTCCTGTCGAGCCGGTACATCAGGTTTACATTGGGTTCAACCAGTTCAATTTTTGATGCGGGCAATACCCTTCCATGGTAAAGCCTGAGAAATTCAAGATCCTCGATATTAACCACCCGGCACTCGATGTTCATAAGGGTGCGTGCATTTATTTTGCCCCCGTCCGATGGATTGATGCTGATATTTTTTGCACTCAGCTGATTTGTAAATGTTGAAACATAAACCGATTCAGCTTTAAAGTGATGCTCCGTGTCTTCGAGTTTCAGATGGTAACCGGCCACCTGCATTTCCATCCCGTCGGAATGAAACATTTTAGCCGGGTTTACTGATGATGATGCATCAAGGGCAAACCCGTGCAGGGTGACATCAATCATGTTGAATTGCTGCCTGTAGTTGTTAATTTCAGGCTGCCTGAAGATCTCCATGTGGGCATCGTGCAGGAAAAAGGTGTCGACTTCAACTTTTACAAACTGGTTCTGTACAAGCGAATACAGGTCGAACTCATTCAGGTCCTCAATATGCAGCTGTCCGGGTTCTTTTTTCTGATAGAACCTGATGTCGGGACGTAAAAATTCAAGAAACCCTATTTTAATGGAATCACTTAAAGCAAAGTGCGCAATGCTCTGACTCTTTATATAAACCTCGGGGACCTTCACCTCAAAAAGGTTCTTTTCAGTATCCAATGAAATGGGGGAGAGCCTGAAGTTCTTTACCCTGATGTCGGTAGTTTTTAATGAATACAACAGGGTATCGATTCTGGAGACATGCAGGCTGTCACCCATATTGATGCTGAAATGATTCATACGGATGAGTACATCATCGGTGCTGAACATGCTGTTGCCTGCTGCAGCCATTGCCGAACTTGTATAAAATCCAAGGATGTCGACTGAAACTTTTTCAGCCCTTGAAATGAAATTTGAATCACCTGCTGCTGCATAAAATCCAAAATGGGCTTCCCTGAACTGGATCTTCCTGACTGATACTTCATCGACAAATCCAAACAGCGGCCACATATTTGTGGCAAAGGAATCAGAAATCTGAAGCGAATCGATCTGTAACAGTTCTTCACCTTCAAGCTTGATTGACGGCCTTACAATGTTTACATCGCGGCACGTAAATATTCTTTCATTCAACAACCTGCCCAGGGCAATGTCCCTTACTTCAACTTTTTCGGCACTGAAACTGTAATTAAATGTATGGCCTGCAGGGTTGATGTAATCACCGTCACGGGGCTCAAGGCTCACTTCGTTAAAGGTCACTGAAAATGGAAATATTCCGGGACGTATACCTCCAACTGAAAGCGAATAAAGGCCATCAGACTTTTCTTCAGTATATGCCTTTAATTTTTCGCTCAGAAAAGAAGGGATGTAAATCCAGAGGAAAATCAAAAATGCCAAAGGCAATACAATGGCAGCAGCAATCAGCCATATCTTTCGCTTCTGTATTTTTACTCCTGGAGTCATCGGGTAAAAATGGTAATTTTTTTGATATAAAAGAATTTTCATAACTCGCCATACACATTTCCTGATGCAGTTGTAAGGCAAAATTTGTCTCCGGAGGTACAGTTTTTATAATGAATCGTATAAGGGAAGTGATTTAAATTTTTATTTTTACTTTTTTAAGATCAATCATGTGGCCAATGAAACTGAGTACTGTTTTTTTATTGTGTTTTACTGCATTGTTTAATCTTTCTGCCCAACCTGTGAATATCATGCTTGTTACAGGCGGGCACTCCTACGATACCCTTCAGTTTTTCAATATGTTCGATTCCCTTGAAGGGATAGCATACAGGCACTATGCCCAGCCCGGTGCCAATATGGCGATTGCAGCGGGAGAAGCCGAAAAATTTGATGTGCTGGTTTTCTATGATATGTGGCCCGATATTCCGGAGCAGTCGCGGGATGCATATCTTGAACTAACACACCAGGGAAAGCCTTTTCTGTTTCTGCATCATTCCCTTACATCATACCAGAAGTGGCCGGAATTTGAGAAATTAATCGGAGGGAAATATGTCGAACGGGGAGAAGGAGTGCCGGTTCAGGAACGTTCGACCTTCAGGCACGATGTATGGATTGATGTGCAGGTGCCCGATCCCGGGCACCAGGTAACAAAGGGAATTGAACCGTTCCGGATTTTTGATGAGGTATATGGCAATTACAGGGTGTCACCAGATGTGAAGCCACTGCTTATGACCAATCATCCTGAAAGCACTCCGGTTATCGGGTGGGAGAACAGGTACAATAAATCAACAGTGATTTACCTGCAGCCCGGCCACGATAAACATGCATACGAATCGAAGGAATACCGGCAGCTTATTCTGCAGGCCATCAGGTATCTTGCAGGAAAATAGTATCAACGGGTTTAAGGTTGAATTGAAGCAATTAACGAATATCAGTAATAAACTCAAATTTAAATCAAATTATGAAAGAGGTAAATCAAAAACGATTGTTTATCGCGAGTTGCCTGGCACTTCTTGTTACAGCAATAACCTTTGCTATCAGGGCCAGGATTGAAGGCGTATTTACTGCTGATTATGGTCTGACACCAGAGCAGGTCGGCCGCGCTTTCGCTCCCGCTTTCTGGGGGTTTGCAGTAGCCATGTTTGCAGGTGGCTATTTCATCGACATTGTAAAAACACGTACTGTAGTATGGATGGCCTTCGGGATGCACCTTGTGGGTATCATCCTGTTGCTGATGGCGAAGGATTATACTTCCTTGTTTATCGCCAATGTATTTATAGGCCTTGGCAACGGAAGTGTGGAAGCAGCATGTAACCCGTTGGTGACAACAATTTATCCCGATAAGAAATCGAAAATGTTAAACCGTTTCCATGTATGGTTCCCAGGCGGGATTGTCATCGGCAGCCTGCTGGCGGCACTTGTTATCGACCAGATGAATCTGTCGTGGCAGGTACTTGTTGCGCTGTTGTTTATTCCGCTTGCCATCTATGGATATATGTTCCTGGGCCAGAGAATTCCTGAAACCGAACGTGTTGCTTCAGGAGTAAGTTATAAGGAGATGCTCCGGAATGTTGGAGCACCACTGACAATTACCCTGGCAGTTGTATTTATGATACTTGTGGCAAATGTTCCTGCCATGTCGCATGCTATTACCGACAGCTATGAATTGCCACTCATTATAATAGGTGTAATTGCCGTTCTGATTTTTGTTGAAGGGAAGGCAGTGAACAAAATGACCCTGTTGTTTCCGTTTATTTTTGCATGTATGCTGCTTACTGCTTCAACTGAGCTGGGCACCACCCAGTGGATCAATGCACTGCTTGCCAACAAGGGAGTTCATCCCATGATAATCCTGGCTGTGGTAACAGGATTAATGGCCGTGGGGCGCTACTTTGCAGGCGGGTTGATTCACAGGTTAAACCCTCCGGGAGTACTTTTGGGTTCAGCCATTTTCTCAGTTGCCGGATTGCTGCTGCTGAGCATTACCAGCGGTGCTTTCATGACCGTTGTATCGGCAGCTGTATTTGCAGTGGGTGTATGTTATTTCTGGCCAACAATGATTGGAGCTGCAGCTGAATATACACCAAAAACAGGTGCACTGGGAATGTCTATCCTTGGAGGTGCAGGTTTTGTTGCCACTTCAATGGTTCTTCCAATCATGGGAGAATCAATTCAGACCGCAGGTCCGCAACTGACACTGCGAAACCTTGCCGTATTACCCACCATCCTGATTGGTCTGTTTATAATCCTTTCGGTGTGGGTAAGAAATAAAAAGAAAGCTGAAAAAGTGCCTGAAGAAGGCGTAGTGGTGCGCTGATATTGTCACCATGTCATGAAAGGCTGTTCCGTAAAAAGGGGCAGCCTTTCGTTTTTATATCCGGTTCTGCCTTTTCCAGGCACTTCAACCCGGAACCGGAACCCTTTTTTGCCCTCAGCATAGTCAATGTTAACCTTCACAGATTATTCTATTCCATGTAAAAGTTGCCACCCGAAGCCGCAGGTTCAACTGGTGAACCCAAGGGCAATCGAAAACCCATAGCCTTATTAAACTCAATGTAAACTCAATTTAAATTCAATGTAAATTCAAATTAAACTCAATTAAAATTGAATTTGTTTTGAATTTGAACTGAATTAAATATGAATTTATAGTGAATTTGACAGAGAGAAAGACATATGTATTATAGACAGCTCTGTTTCAAATTCATTCTTCTCTGATTTGCCCCTGCAGGGTAACGGACAATCCGGTTGGCAGATAATGGAAACCGTGCAGAACCGGGTGGTTAAATCTTTTTTTTGACGTCAATTGGTTGATAAGCAGATGCTCAGGTTTTTATTTTTAAAAAATCCGGATAAAAATAACTTTTCATGAACAATAGAGGAATAGAATATGTTTTTATCGTAAATTAGTTTGAAAAGATAGAAAACGATTCTTATCTTTGTAAAAGACAAAAAAGTATTTTAATAAACTTAAAGAGAAAAAGCAAAGAGATATGGCATTTAAACTACCCGATTTAGGTTATGATTATTCAGCACTGGAACCGCACATTGATGCAAAAACAATGGAGATACACCATACAAAGCATCACCAGGCATATATCGACAAACTGAACGAAGCGGTGAAGGGCAATGAACTTGAAAACAAGAGTATCGAAGAAATCCTTAAGAATGTTTCGAGTCATTCGGCTATTGTCAGGAACAATGGCGGAGGATACTTCAATCATAATTTATACTGGAAAGTTATTGCACCCGGCGGTTCAAGCGAACCAGAGGGAGAATTGCAGAATGCATTAAATGACACATTCGGTTCGTTAAATAATTTCCGTGAGGCTTTCGCCCAGGCTGCTTTAACGCGCTTTGGCTCGGGTTGGGCATGGTTGGTTCTTCAAAATAATAAACTGGTGATTTCGTCCACGCCCAACCAGGATAATCCGCTTATGGATGTTGCTGAAGTTCAGGGAACACCCATTTTGGGAGTTGATGTATGGGAACATGCATATTACCTGAAGTATCAGAACAGACGTGCAGATTATGTAAACGCCTTTTGGAATCTCATCAACTGGGACGAAGTCACCAGGCGGTTTAAAGGTTAGTTGATTTTTGGTTTTTTTCCCCGGGGCAGTGGTCCCGGGGTTTTTCTTGCCTTTTACTATGATATTATGTTCAATGCAAAAAAATTTTACCTGAGGATTTCCAAAATTTTGGTTCCCGCGATTTAGGATATCAGTTGCTGAATCCGTAACTTTATCCCTTTGTTGAAGCCATGAGACGGATAATGTTGGTTGAAAATGGAAACATATGATGAATCTGTAAATATTGAAACAAGGGTTCGGGATCTTGAAGAGAAGAATTCACTTCTGAAGCGTGAACTTGAAGATATAAATGCTGCGCTCAGGGAAGAACAGGAGCAGAAACAATTTTACCGGATGGTGGCCGAATTTGCATTTGGCTGGGAACTGTGGTTCAGTCCCGAGGGCAGCATCAGGTATTGCTCACCTTCGTGCAGCGACCTTACAGGTTACAGTGCAAACCAGGTCATACAGGCGCCCTCCCTGGCGGAGTTGCTGATTTTCAGTACCGACCGCGACAAATTCAATGCATTTATTTCCGGTGCATTAAGCCAGGTAGTTACGGGGACTTCCCTTGAGTTCAGGATGCTCACACGTACAAGACAGCTCAGGTGGTGTTCAATCAACGTAAAAGGGGTATATGATCAGCAGGGGCGATACCTTGGCATCAGGGCCTCGGTTCAGGACATTACCCGGCTAAAGGGCGCACTGGGGCATATTAACGATATGGCCACCGGCCGCGAAATGGAAAACCGCAACCGGCAGCGCCTCCAGTCAAAACTCGAGATGCAGGAAAGGGAACTTGTTTCATTTCTTATTCAGCTGTCAAGGAAAAACGAGTTGCTTTCGCTTGCCGGCAAACACCTGCGTCACATGGCAACAGAAAACAGCCGCGATATGCGGGGGAAGGCTGAGAAGCTGCTCAATCTGCTGGAAAAAGAATCGGGACAGAGTTTCGACTGGGAGATGATAGATGAGCAGCTTGAAAAGCTTCATCCCGGCTTTTTGTTACGGGTCACACAAAAGCACCCTGTTTTGACCCGCAAGGATAAAAAATTGTGTGCGTGTCTCAGGCTTGGACTCAACAGCCGCGAAATTGCCGGATTGAGCAACCGTACTTCAAAAAGTGTTGAAATTGCCCGGGTAAGGCTTCGCAAAAAACTGAAACTTCCCCACAGCATCAGGCTTACAAATTATCTTTTGGAATTATAGTGAACAATTGTCGGTAGCTGTTTAACCGCATGATGAAGATTGCACAGCAACCATATGCCTGCATATTTTTGAATGGATGAAGTTATAATTGAATAGCTCCATCATTGTAAATTTTACATGTGATCAAAAACCAATTCAGCAAATTCAATGTCTATAAGTTAACTGATAACACAATTCTTGGATTTAAATGAAAAAGCTGTTGTTTTTTTGGGCAAATATAAAGTCAACATTCTGGTTTGTACCTGTACTCATTATTTTTGCCTCACTGGCCCTGGCTGTTGGTTTGCTTTATATCGACAGCATCTCAGGTATGAGTCACGATCAATCGGGAATCTATCTTTTTGCAAGCAGTGCTGAATCAGCACGCAGTATTCTTTCTGTGATATCGGCTGCCATGATAGGTGTGGCAGGAACAGTTTTCTCCCTGACGCTCGTTGCACTGAGCCTGGCATCCAACCAGTTTGGTTCAAGGCTGTTAAAGAACTTTATGTACAGGCCTGTCAATCAGGTTGTACTTGGTACATATATTTCAACATTCGTTTTTTGCCTGGTGATCCTGAATTCCATCAAAGGTACAGATGACCTTGAATTTGTGCCATCCTTCTCGATAATGTTTGCCTTTGTGGCCGCGGTAGCCAATATTGTTCTTCTGATTGTTTTTATCCATCATACCGCAGTAAGCATCCAGGCCGACAATGTAATTTCAAATATTGCCCGGTCACTTTCAGCCAATGTGAAAAGGTTATACCCTGATGAACTTGGCCGGGAGAACACAGAAGAAGAGCTGGAAGATGAAGCAGCGATAAAATCCAGGATGAGTTTCATAAACTATGTTACTGTAAAAGAAAGTGGATATCTTCAGTATGTTGATGGTGATTCCTTTCTTGAATTCGCAATAAAACACAAGGCCCTTGTGGAGCTTAAATACCGTCCGGGTGATTTTCTTGTTGAAGGTTTAAACATGGCAGTGATATACACTGAAAAAATGCTGGAGAATAAGGAAGCTGAAAAGTGCAACGCCTATTTTATCACCGGGTATATCAGGACCCCGCAGCAGGATACCGAACATCTGGTAAACCAGATGGTTGAAATCGCCTGCAGGGCCTTGTCGCCCGGAATCAATGATCCGTTTACGGCCATTACCTGCATCGATAATCTTACTTCCACCCTGTGTTCTTTGTCGGTCGTCGAATTTCCCTCCAGGTACAGGTATGATGATGATAATAACCTCAGGGTTATAGCCCGGCAGTTAACTTATGAAGGTTTGTTTGATGCCGCATTCAACCAAATAAGGCAGTTTGGTAAAACTGTGCCCGCGGTGCTGATAAGACTTATGGAGTCATTGATAGTCATTAAAAGTTTTGTTAAAACTTCCGGGCAAGCTGCATCCGTTAAAAAACATGCCCTGATGATAATGAATGCTGCTGAAAAGAATTTTACTGAACCCAACGATTTAAAGGATCTGACTGAAAGGTTCAAGGCCTTGTCAGATAGAAAGTTATCTCCCTCTGAATAAATATTGGAGGGACTTTGCTTTAAGTTTTGATGTTGATTAATTTTTAAACATACAAACCCCTGCCGCTTCCGTTTGTTGTAAACAATGGCCTCTGAAGCAGATGCATTTTTTTTGGTGAAATTAATCTGGGAGAATGTTCAAACGGAAAATCTACAGGATCATTGTTAAAGGCAGTCATGGCAACAAAGGTTATATAATCTTTGATGTGTCGATTATGATTCTGATAATCCTGAATGTATTTGCCATTATTATCGAATCAGTTCCCGAGTATAATGATCATCTGGGGGAAATCCTCTATGCTTTTGAAATATTTTCAGTTGCTGTATTTTCTGTTGAATACCTGCTCAGAATCTATATTTCTGACCTTACCCATCCTTCAGACAGCCGCATTAAATCGGTCTTCAGGTTTATTTTTTCAGCTTATGGAATCATCGATCTCCTGGCAGTGCTTCCTTTTTATCTGCCTTTTATTGTGCGGGTTGACCTGCGTTTTCTCAGGATTCTCAGGTTGCTCAGGTTTATGAGGGTCCTTAAAATAACCCGTTACAACAAGTCGCTTAACCTGATTGTAAGTGTGATCAAGGAGAAAAAAAGCGAATTGATGATGACGGGGATGCTTGCTTCGCTTGTACTTATTGTTGCCTCATTTCTGATGTACTATATAGAGGGGGAAACGCAGCCTGAGCTGTTTCCAAATATACCTGCCGCCTTTTGGTGGGCAATTGCCACCCTTACAACTGTTGGATATGGTGATGTGGTGCCGGTTACCTCAGCCGGAAAGTTTGTCGGCGGTATTATAGCAATACTTGGAATTGGTATTGTTGCGCTGCCCACGGGGTTGATTAGTGCTGGTTTCAGGGAAAGGATAATTAAAAAACGAAAAGCACTTAGACGATGTCCGCATTGCCATAAAAGGATAAAGAGATAAAATTAAGTTATCATATTTCATTTAATGATTTTATGATATGTTTTTTATTTGATAATTTGTTGTACTGACTGGGAAGTCTAAATTAATGTTAGGTTTTAATTAATTGGCATGAAGGTTTTGTTAGGTTTTTCTCATTTGTTTTAAGGGATAAAGGCCGTAATTTTGGATTCAGTATTTCGAATGAATAAATGTCTCAAAGCACTATGAAAGAACAATACAGATCTTTAAAGGATGAAGAAATCGGACAGCTGGTATATCAGGGATGTTCATCAACCGACTGGAATCTTGTAAAAGTTTCAAATGATTTTCAACCCGGATATATTGAGCATACAAAATTCACAGGGCATATCAGGCTTAACGGTTTTAACAAATCGGTCAGCCTTGTAGGCGGCATTACTTTTCATACAGGGATTTACAATGCCTGGCTGCACAATTGTGAAGTAGGCAGCGACGCACTCATTCACAATGTACGGAGTTATATTGCCAATTACCAGATAGGTGAAGGTGTAATTATCCATAACGTGACCACTATTGCTGTTGACGGGGAAACTGCATTTGGTAACGGGACCGTTGTTGAGGCAGTTAATGAGGACGGAGGACGTGCCATACCGGTGTATGACTATTTGTCGACCCATGTGGCATACATCATGTCATTGTACCGGCACCGGCCCGAGGTTGTTTCTTCGCTGAAAAGCATGGTCATGAAATATGCTGAAAGTGCGAAAAGCAGAACAGGTATGATAGGTGCAAATTCCAGGATTCTCAATTGCAATACCCTGCTGAATGTCAAAATAGGCCCGTGCACTACAATCGACGGAGCAAAAAAACTCAGGAACGGAAGTATCAACAGCAATTACGAAGCACCTGTACTGATAGGGGAGGGTGTCATTATGGAAGATTTCATTGTATGCTCGGGCAGCCGCATTACTGACGCTACCCTGATTTCAAAATGTTTTGTAGGGCAGGGGTGCATACTCGATAAACACTATTCGGCTGTAAACTCCCTGTTCTTTGCCAATTGCCAGGGGTTTCACGGTGAGGCCACATCAATATTTGCCGGGCCTTACACGGTTACCCATCACAAATCGACATTGCTGATAGCCGGAATGTTTTCATTCATGAATGCCGGCAGCGGGTCGAACCAGAGTAACCACATGTATAAGCTGGGACCTATTCACCAGGGCATAATGGAGCGTGGAGCAAAAACCACAAGTGACTCCTATTTGTTGTGGCCGTCACGCATAGGTGCTTTTTCACTTGTTATGGGCAGGCATTACAAGCACTGCGATACTGCCAATTTCCCATTTTCCTATTTGATAGAAAGCAACGATGAAAGTATCCTTGTTCCCGGTATAAACCTGCAGAGCATCGGTACAGTGCGTGATACACAGAAGTGGCCCCGCCGCGACATACGAAAAGATTCAAACCTGCTTGACCTGATAAATTTCAACCTGCTCAGCCCCTATACAATTCAGAAAATGATGAAGGGGCGCAAAAAACTTCTCGACATCAGAAAGTCATCGGGAGAATTTGCAAGCAGGTACAGTTATGATAAAATGGTTATCGAAAACAAGTCGCTCGAGCGTGGTGTAAAGCTTTATGAGATGGCTATATGGAAGTTCCTTGGAAATTCGCTTATATCAAGGCTTCAGGATAAAGAAACCGGAAGCGATGAGGATATCCGTAAAGCGCTGGTCCCCGATACCCCTGTTGGTAAAGGTTACTGGGTTGATCTTTCAGGGCTGATTTGTCCCTTCGAAGCCCTCGATGAGGTATTGAAGCGGATTGAAAATGATGAAATAGTTACACTTGAAGAGGTGAATGCCGCCATGTTTACACTGCACAAAAACTATTACAGCTATGAATGGACGTGGGCGGCAAATGCCCTTGAAAGTTTTTACGGGAAGGGAATTGCTGAATTCACAGCAACTGATGTTGTTTTTGTTGTTGAGAAATGGAAGGAAAGTGTTCTGGAAATCGACAGGTTGTTGTATGCCGATGCAAAGAAGGAGTTTTCAATGAGCAAGATGACCGGTTTTGGTGTTGACGGCCGTAATGGCGCCCGTGAACTTGATTTTGCACAGGTACGCGGGGAGTTTGAGAAAAATGAGACAGTAAAGGCTATACAGGTACATATGCATACCAAAGAAGCTTTGGGAAATGAAATTATAAGCCGTGTTACCCAAATAGTGTCTTCTCATCAAACGGAAGTCGACGGGACGAATGCAAAGAATATAAATGATTTACCGGAACATTTCGCCGGCAATTAGTTTCAACAGGATAAAAAAGTAAAGTTATGTGCGGAATTGTAGGATATCTGGGACACAGGGAAGCTTTCCCACTTCTTGCCGAAGGTTTGAAAAAGCTGGAGTACAGGGGGTATGATTCAGCAGGGGTGGCACTTGTAAACGGAAGTGTGAATGTGTACAAAAAAAAGGGAAAGGTTTCGGAGCTTGAAAATCTGGTTTTAGGCCTGAATACAGAAGGAACCACCGGTATTGGTCACACCCGCTGGGCAACCCATGGGGAACCCGGTGATGTAAATGCCCATCCGCACCAGTCGCAGGAGGGTACTTTCACAATTGTGCATAATGGAATTATTGAAAACTATGCCCAGCTTAAAAGGGAGCTGATGGATCAGGGGTTCAGGTTTTCCAGTGAAACGGATACGGAGGTTCTGGCAAACCTGATGGAATATTTTTTCCGGCAGGATGAACAGGTTAACGCTGAAGCAGCAGTGCAGCTTGCACTTTCCAGGGTTACTGGCGCTTATGGGATTGCCGTTCTATGCAGCAAAGAGCCGGGTAAGCTCATTGTGGCAAGAAAGGGGAGTCCGCTTGTAATCGGTCTCGGGAACAAGGAGTTTTTTGTAGCCAGCGATGCTACTGCTGTCTCAGGTCAGGCAAGCCACGTAATCTACCTGAATGACTATGATCTTGCGGTGATCAGGAAGGATAGTTTTAACCTTACAAATATGGAAAACCAGCCATCTTCGGTTACTGTCTCCAACCTTGACATGGACATAGGCAAACTTGAAAAGGGTGAATATGATCATTATATGCTGAAGGAGATATTTGAACAGCCACTGACAATAGAGGAGACATTCAGGGGCAGGCTCAGGCACGATAATCCGGAAATAGTACTTGGCGGGCTGATACCTGTATTTGAGAGGATCCAGACTGCAGGGAAAGTGGTAATTGTAGGTTGCGGTACTTCATGGCATGCTGCCCTGATTGCCAAATATCTGTTTGAGTCATATGCAAGGATACCTGTTGATGTTGAGATTGCATCTGAGTTCAGGTACCGCAATCCAATACTTACAGAGAATGATGTGGTTATATTTATAAGCCAGAGTGGTGAAACTGCCGACACCCTGGCTGCCCTTCGCCTGGCCAGGGAGAAGGGGGTGTTATCAATTGGAATCTGTAACGTTGTGGGTTCGTCACTTGCCAGGGAAACCGATGCAGGTGTTTTTACCCATGCCGGGACAGAAATTGGTGTGGCATCAACAAAGGCTTTTACTGCGCAGGTGGCTGTGCTGACACTTTTGGCACTAAAGCTTGGCCGCGCCAGGGGTACACTGGATGAACAGGATTATCAGGAAATGATCAGCGAGCTGAGCCAGGTTCCTGACAAAGCCCGTATGGTTCTTGGAAGTAATGATAACATCAAACACCTGGCAGAAAAATATGCAGATTCAGTCAATGCACTTTACCTCGGACGCGGATTGCTTTATCCGGTTGCACTGGAAGGCGCGCTGAAGCTCAAGGAAATTTCATACATCCATGCCGAGGGTTATGCTGCCGGGGAGATGAAACACGGACCAATTGCCCTTGTTGATGACAACCTTCCAGTGATTGTTCTGGCTCCGCGTGATTCCTATTATGAGAAGATTGTGAGCAACATCCAGGAGGTAAAAGCAAGGAAAGGCAATATTATTGCAATTGTTACTGAAGGAGATACAGGTTTGAAGGAACTGGTTGATGATATCATTGAAGTACCTGAATCACACCCGGCAGTTATGCCGCTTCTTGCGGTTTTGCCACTTCAGTTGCTGGCCTATCATATTGCGCTGGTCAGAGGCTGCAATGTTGATCAGCCACGCAATCTTGCCAAGTCAGTTACTGTTGAGTAGGTTTCCGCAACAGAAGATGTACCCTTTTACATATGATTTGCAGAAAATATTTATATATCTGTGGAAATAATGTGACAAAACGTTAGAAATCATTTAGCTTAGGGGTGCTAATTTACAGTTGCCGGTACCCGATGAGGCATGAACTAAAATTACCAAGGATAACCTTTATCGCAGTAATTACATTTACTGTGATTGCCATAGTTTCACTTACTATCGGTAAAGATTTATATGAAGGGCGGGAACAGAAACTGTTGTCCTTTGCCCTTATCCATTTTTCGGGCTACCTGTTTTTTATCATGATGCCTGTTGAGATGCTTTTTGTGTATTATTTGTCGTGGTACAACGAGCTGATGTTGACAGTGGTGGCGCTTGCAACTGCTGCAGCAGGTCAGCTCATCGACTATATCATCGGATACTTTTTCAGCAGCCAGTTCATTACAAAGGTCATCAGTGAAAAAAAGATTTTACAGGCAGAGGGCTATATCAGGAGGTACGGGAACCTCACAATCTTTCTGTTCAATTTTTTACCGCTTTCCTCTCCAGTTATTTCACTTGCTGCCGGGGTCCTCAGGTACAACCTGAAGTACATGGTAATATACAGCATTGCCGGGTTGAGTTTTAAGTATCTTCTGCTTGCTGTGATTTTTTAAAATGGGTTAATAAAAAACATTTACCTTTGCTGCCTCATTAAAAGAATTCAGACAATGAAGGCATATGTATTTCCTGGGCAAGGTGCCCAGTACCCCGGGATGGGGAAAGATTTATATGATAATCTGCCACAGGCAAGGGAAATGTTTGAAAAAGCCAATGACATACTTGGCTTCAGGATAACCGACATCATGTTTGAAGGCACAGCCGATGATTTGAAACAGACAAAGGTCACACAGCCGGCAATATTTTTACATTCAGTTATTCTTGCCAGAAACATTGAAGGTTTTTCTCCTGACATGGTTGCTGGCCATTCACTCGGTGAATTTTCTGCACTGGTTGCAGCGGGTGCACTTACATTTGAGGATGGATTGAAGCTTGTATCGAAGCGTGCACTTGCCATGCAAAAGGCATGTGAGATGAATCCGTCAACAATGGCAGCCATTGTAGGTCTTGATGATGAGGTGGTTGAAGAAGTATGTCATTCGGTGAATGAGGTAGTGGTTGCCGCCAACTACAACTGCCCGGGACAGCTCGTGATTTCCGGTTCAAATGAAGGTGTGGCCAAAGCATGTGCCTTACTTACAGAGAAAGGGGCAAAACGTGCCTTGCAGCTGCCTGTTGGTGGTGCATTTCATTCTCCGTTAATGGAGCCTGCCCGTGAGGAACTTGCCGCAGCTATTGAAGCAACAGCGTTCTCAGCACCGGTTTGTCCGGTTTATCAGAATGTGAATGCACTGCCTGTAACTGATCCCGTTGAAATTAAGAAAAACCTGATATTGCAGCTAACTGCTCCGGTACGATGGACCCAAACTGTAAAGAACATGGTTGCCGATGGGGCGGTTACCTTCATGGAAGTGGGGCCGGGCAAGGTACTGCAGGGACTTGTGAAAAAGATTGAACGCAATGCTGAAACTGCCGGCATAGACCGTTGGGGCGAGTAATCATTCCAGCAGTTCTTTCAGCAGCCGGGTTTTATATTGTACATCACCAGTGATGGCAACTACAGATACGGTTGCTCCTGATATTGTATCGATATCTTTTCCTGCTTCAAGTGATTTATTGCCGCTAAAACCCATAAATTGCCTTAACCAGCCACGGGCAGTAATTTCCTGACCGTAGCTGGCCTGGTAATTATATATTCTGATGTTCTTAACTGCCGGTTCCGGAGAAAAGAGTATTGCATATTCAAAATACTCACTTTTTTCTGACAGATCATTTGTGGCTGGGGCTGAACAACCACTGGAGCGGCATGTATTAACACGTCCTGTATGGAGATAACCTTCGGGTTTGGTATTGCCTTTTTTTACGACTGCATAAAATTTATCAGAAGGATAAACATTTGTTGTCACTTTTTTTTCAATCAGCAACATTTCCTGACTTCCAAAGGTGTCGGCAACAAATTTAGAAACTGGTTTGGGCAGGTCTTTTATTTCGACCTGCCCTTTAGCAACCAATACAACCAATAATAAGCCCACCAAAAGATATAATCTCATTTTGACAGATTAAAACATTACACCAACACCGGCACTAAATACTTTCTGATATTTTGAATCGGCAGCTGATTTAACGAACTGTATATCGGTTTTTAGCAGTGCTCCCCTTGCCATTTCCCATTCGAGTCCTGTAACAATGGCCTGTTTATCATACATGGGTTTAGCTGTAAACCCAGGTGCCATTTCATGCTGAGTGTCCCATTTTTCGTACCTGACAAAAGGAGTCAGTTCTGATCGGGCGGAGGGAATAAACCTTAACAAGTTGTATGCTGCTTCAACATAATAACCTAAATGAACACTTCCCAAATCGTTGGGAGTACCATCGGCTTTTTTTGTAAAGTAATTGTATTCTGCAGTATTTGAAAGGGATGTATAATAAAACTGCCCTTTAAGTTGCAGACCTCCTGTTGAGTAACGCAAATCAGCCCCAAGCATTTTCATTCCCACTACCGAAGAATCGGCTCTTGCCAGGGCGGCTGCATCATTTCTGTCGATTCCATTATACAGCGTACTTTGGGTATTGCCTGCATAAACTGAAGCACCTATATTTAAGCCGCGGATTCCAAAGTATTCGACTTTTCCTGCAAAATTGGGAGAACTGATAAAACTTTCGGCACCTTTTTGCCTGCCACTCCTCAATCCCCTTCCACTCAACACCGGTTGTCCGTTATAGCTTACAAATCCATTCATCAGGTAAGCCTGGTATTTAAGCGAAGCAGGAAGGATATATCCCATGAATCCTGTTCCGATTTCCCTCCATGTTGTTGGAGAAATATGATTGTCAATCAATGGGCGATCTACCCCTCTGAACAGGTTAGGTTCATGGTATTCATTTACAAGTCCCATGGGGGTAAGCATTAACCCTGCCCTGAAATTAATGAACTTGTTGATTTGATACTGCAGGAATGCCTGTTCGATATAAACCTCCACTACATGTTCAAATTCAATTTCAGAAATAAATTGGGTGCGGTTATTGAAACTGTAACCAAGAAGCATGATGAAGCGGTGCACATCAAGAGAGCCATTTCTCCTGAAATCACCATCAACAGGCTGGTGGTAATCAATGCTTCCATATCCACCTATTTTAAGATTCCCATCGGTATGAAGAAGTCTTTCTGCTACATTAAAATAAAGATTTCCGGGAAGAGTATCGGGTTTCTGAGCATATATCACACCTGATACAATAACCAGCATCACCATGATGAAAAGTTTTTTCATGCAGTTTTTATTTAGATTTATTAAAAAAATTATGGGACAAAATTATCCTCTGTTCAGGGAATAGAAAATCCCAATAAGTAGGGATTTTTTAGATCAAATCTTTGGGATTTATAGATCCTGTATCAATCAGGTTATTCAGGATGCTGTAAACGGTAAGTCCGGAGATGGATTTGATACCCGTTTTTTCGGTAATATTCTTTCTGTGGGAAATAACTGTATGCACGCTGATAAATAACTGGTCGGCAATTGATTTATTTGAATAACCAAGTGCCACCAGTTTCAGAACATCCTTTTCGCGGGCTGTGAGTTCATCATTATCAGTTGCTTTAACTGGCTTTTCCTTTAGTTTCAGGCATGTTGAGAAAATCTTCTGTATTTCAAAAGAAGGGGTGTTCTGGTTCATGTAGTATTTGAAATCGGAAGATTCTGTCGCATCGGACTGGATTGTCCCGTTAAAACCTATGAAATTGATCTGGTTGTTTGAATTCAGGAGCTGCATCAGTTCATGACCGGTTTCTTCAGGTTTTTCAAGAACGCACACAATTAAATGATTTTTCAGATCCTTCAGGGAAGTCAATTCATTTACATTTTCAGCCTGTATGACCTCAACGTTAAAGAAAGTCCTCAGTATTGCCGTAAGCCCTTTCCTGATGATTTCAGAGGAGTGTACCAATAAAATCAGTTTGTTCATTGGCGCAGTTTTTTCTCAAGGGCTTCAGCCTGAAGCAGAAGGATAACATCCTCAATCCTCGCATGGTCATTGATATCTTTCTCAAATCGAATGAGGGCCATTAAAAATTCATTGCAGATGTTCTGATCATAATCAGGCTCAATGTATTTGATGATAAGGTTTTTAAGGTCATTTAATTTTTCATCGACATTTGTATGTTCTTCCTCAAACGAAAGAATAGAGTAATTACTCCTTGTGACCTGATTTCTTACAAGTTTTTCGATGTATGGGAATACCCTTTGTTCTTCATCATCGATATGCAGCAGCAGCTCGCTTCTGTATTTCTGGTAAAAAGAGTTAACCATCTGAAGGCCCTGTGATTGAGAGGTACTGCTTTCAGTAAGCCGGGTCATTAGCAAATCAAGTTGAGGAACAACATAATTCAGGTAATACTGATGTGTTTTCTTCAGATAGCCGATGATCTCGAGTGGGGAGAAAGAAAGCAGTTCCTGTTCGGGAAAATAGCTTTCGTTATGGTAGGTATTTACTATTGCAAGAAGAAAATCGGGGTTGAGGTGTTTTTCCTCGCAAATGGTTTTTACTTTTTTATCTTTAAATCCCAGACTGATTCCAAACCTGTTCAGGACAGGAAGCAGGTTGATGTTATGATCGATGATATTGAATAACTTGTGTTCTCTGGTGAATATTTCCATATTGCCTCCTGTGATTAACAACCGGTTCTGCATTCCTTTTCCAGTGATCTGTTTTCGATCTGGAAGGTTGCATGCTCGATTTGAAATTTTCTTTTTAATTCGTTGTTCAGCTCCATAATAAATTCATCATTTCCTCCCTCAGGCATCACAAGGTGTGCCGAAATGGCTACCTGGGTTGTGCTCATAGCCCATACATGCAAATCGTGAAGGTTTTCGACGCCATTTCTCGATTCGATATAATCTCTTACCTGGTTGATGTCAATATTTTTGGGTACGGCATCCAGTGCAAGATTTACCGAGTCGGAAAACAAACGCCAGGTGCCCCAGAGGATTACGGCAACAATCACAAAACTCATGACGGGGTCGATCCAGTAATTGCCTGTATACAGTATAAGTACTCCGGCCACTACTACGCCAAGTGAAACGGCTGCATCGGCAGCCATATGAAGGAATGCCCCGCGGATATTCAGATCATGTTTCTGTCCCTTGATGAAAAGAAATGCAGTTGCTGTATTTATAAGCACACCTATTGCTGCAACAATAATAACCTGCCTGCCGGCAACCGGCTGAGGGTTCTGTAGCTTGTTGACTGCATCCCAGGCGATGGCAATGACAGCTCCAAAGAGCAGGACCGCATTGAGAATTGAGACAAGGATGGTTGTTTTGCGCAGTCCGTATGTATATTTCCCGCGTGGTTTGGTGGTTGCCATCCATGCAGCTGTCCATGCGAATACAAGACCCAGGACATCGCTTGCATTATGGCCGGCATCAGCCAGCAAAGCCGATGAATTTGCCAGTAACCCGTAGGTGATTTCTACAGCAACAAAAACCACGTTCAGGGCAATGCCAATTGCAAATGCCTTTCCATAGGGTACCGCATGTGTATGATCGTCAATATGCCCCATGAGGATATATAAAAAGGCAAAATAACAAAATGTTTTGTTGATTTCCGAAATTCTGCTCCCTGCAGGTTACTTATAATTCCGGCAATTCTGATAAATAATTTCAATGAGCGGTTGCAATATCCTATATTGATGTACAGTGCTGTCTTTTTTTTGCCATTTTTACATGGGAATATAAAAACAGCAGTTTGAAACCTGAAATTAAAAGGATAATCGTATTGGTAACCAGTGACCTTGTTACTGATAACCGTGTTCATAAAGTTTGCACCACACTTGCAGGAATGAGTTTTCATGTATTGCTCGCAGGCAGGGAGCTACCTTTCAGCCTGCCAATGGATCAGAGGCGTTACAGCATTGTCAGGTTCAGGCTTCCATTCACTAAAGGGCCGTTGTTTTATGCTTCATACAACATCAGGTTGTTTTTCTTCCTGCTCCTTTCACGGTTTGATATTATCCTTGCAAATGATCTGGATACATTACCCGCTGGTTACATTGCATCAAAAATCAGGAACAGGCCACTTGTGTACGACAGCCATGAGTATTTTACGGAAGTGCCTGAGCTGGTTTCGCGCCCGGGTGTAAAAAAAGTCTGGGAGTGGATCGAAAAGCAGATTGTTCCTCGTTTGAAGTATGCAATTACAGTGAATGAGTCCCTTTCCCGGATGTTTGAAAATAAATATGGTGTCGGTTTTCATGTAGTAAGAAATGTTCCTTTGGGTTCAATGGCTCCGGCAGCTGAGCAAAATGTACTTCCTGACAGGGAAAAATATATCATTTACCAGGGGGCCCTGAATATCAACCGTGGACTGGAACAGCTGATATTATCAATGAAATCAGTTGAAGGTGCAAAACTTGTGATTGCCGGTGATGGGGATATAAAGGCTGAACTGGAAAAACTGGCAGTGGAGGAGGGGCTGTCGGATAAGGTGAAATTCCTGGGCAGGATTCCTATTGATCAGCTCCCGGCTGTTACTGCTGTTTGCAGCGCAGGGGTTTCAATAGAAGAAGATATGGGACTGAATTATCATTTTGCGCTGCCTAACAAGCTTTTCGACTACATACAGGCAAGGGTGCCGGTTCTTGTTACAGAATTGCCGGAAATGGCAGCAGTTGTCAGGCACTACAACATAGGAAAGGTAATTGCCGCACCTGAACCTTCAGTAATATCGGAAGCCTTAAATGAAATGCTTCATGACAAGGTTCAAAGGGCTGCATGGCAGAAGAACCTTGAACGGGCTGCAGCTGAGCTCATATGGGAAAATGAAGAAAAGGTGCTTCACCAGATTTTCGGCAGATTCCTGTGATCAGGCAGTATCAAAAAGCTTTTCAAAATCGAGCAGGACATCCTGGGTAGATGAGTCGGTCAGATATCCATAATTGCAGACAAGTGTACGGGCAGGTTTGCTGGCAATTGCAGCAAAATCATGCGTTGCCATCAGTACCGTTTTCCCTTCACTGTTCAGTTCCGTAAACAGGTTCAGGATTTCTGTTGAGGTTTCAGGATCAAGGTTTCCGGTTGGTTCATCTGCCAGGATGATAAGGGGATCATTCAGTATAGCGCGGGCAATCACTACACGCTGCTGTTCACCGCCACTCAGCTGATGCGGCATTTTAAATTTCTTGTCGTTCATGGCTACCCTTTTCAGCACCTGTTCGATACGCATGGAGATATCATTTTTGCTTTTCCACCCTGTAGCCCTGAGCACGAATGACAGATTGTCGAACACGTTGCGGTCGGGCAGCAGCCTGAAGTCCTGGAATACCACACCCAGCTTGCGCCTGAGTTTTGAGATTTCGCGGTGGCCAATCTTGTGCAACTCAAAGCCTGCCACATGGCCCAGCCCCTTCACAAGCGGCAATTCCGCATTAAAAGTTTTTATCAGGCTCGATTTTCCGGTGCCCACTTTTCCAGTAACAAAAACAAATTCACCTGCATTCACTGTGAGGTTTACTCCTGAGAGAATGGGTGTGTCCTGCTGGTATATATCAGCAGAAATCAGTTCGATTACCTTGTTGTTTGCCATATCGTTTTGTAAGTGCCGAATATATACTATTTTTTTTCCCGTTCATATAATAAAGGCAGGAAATAAACAGTTTCATGTTAAGAAATGAAACGAAAAATAGCTGATAAAATTTTTGGTTATACCTAATTTAGAACTTTGATTTATCTTGCTGCCGTTTAAAAAATAACATTTCAACCGGCTTTCGCATTGATTAACAGTACAATTTTGAAAATTCAGAAAAAGAGCAGTGGATAAAAGATGAAAATTAATGAAACTACTAAAGCATGAAGACAATACCTTATTATTTATTCCTTTCGCTTTTATTATTTTGCATTCTTCCGGCATCTGCACAAAAAACAGCATTTTTTACGAATGTTGAAGAGGAACTGCAGATGGCCCGTGAACTATACCGCCAGGGTAAGTTCAATGCTGCTTACCGCCAGTATGAAAAGGTGCAGAAACAGGTAGATCCCAAGTCGGAGGTATTTTCCGAGGCACTTTATTTCAAGGCTGTTTCGGCAATGAATGCAGGTCATTCAACAGGACATCTTTTTCTGGAGCGTTTCATTACCGATTATCCTGAAAGCCCATACATCAACCAGGCAAAGTTTAGCCTGGGGGATTACCAGTTCGACCGTAAACAGTATGCTCTGGTACTGCGTACCTATAATGATGTCGACAGGGCACTTTTAAACAGCGATGACCAGGTGAAAATGCAGTACCAGTCGGGGTACTCCCACCTGATGCAGGAGAATACTGAGGAGGCATTAAAGGAATTTCAGGGCATCATGGATAAGAATAATATGTACAGCCGTCCGGCCACCTACTACTGGGCCCACATCATGTACCTGAATGAAAATTACCAGTCGGCACTCAATGGCTTTGCCAAACTTGAAAATGAACCTGCCTATTCAAGGGTCATTCCAATTTACGTGAGTCATATTTACTACAAGCAGCAAAGATATAATGATGTTGTAAACTATACGGTTTCTGTACTCGATGACGTTGAAGAGGAGCATAAGGGTGAACTGTCGAAGATAATCGGGGATTCATATTTCCATCTGAGGGATTACAAAAATGCAGTTCCTTATCTTGAAAGGTATCATCAGACATCGGGCCCCAAAACAAGAGAAGACAATTACCTGCTTGGATATAGTTACTATATTACCGGACAACATGCCAAGGCAGTGCCGTTGCTTGAAAATGCTTCACGGGGCAAGGATGAAATGGCCCAGAATGCACTTTATCATCTTGCCGACAGCTACATTCAGACGAATGAAAAGGAAAAGGCCAGGGTTGCTTTTGAAGCGGCATCGGAACTTGATTTTAACCCGCGTATCCAGGAGGATGCCCTTTTTAGTTTCGCAAAACTAACATATGAGCTTTCATATTCACCATTTAATGAAACAATTAAGGCATTCGACAGGTACATTACCCTTTATCCCAGTTCCCAGAGAAACGCGGAAGCCTACAGATACCTGACAGAAGTATTCATGGTCACACGCAACTACCGTGATGCCATTAACTCAATAGAGAAAATTGAAGGTAAAACGCCCGAAATTTTAAGGGCATACCAAAGGGTAACTTTTTTCAGGGGACTTGAACTGTTTAACAACCTGGCATACAACCAGGCCATCGACCATTTCAACCTGTCGCTGCAGAACGGCAGCCATAACAGGGAGCTGAACGCAAGGGCCCTTTACTGGAAGGCAGAAGCATACTACCGTATAAAAGAATATCAGAATTCTGCTGATACTTACCGGCAGTTTATCAGGACAGCCGGTTCTTCATCGCTGCCTGAATTCAGGGACGCAGAATATAACCTGGGTTATGCACTCTTCAAGCTTGAAGATTACAGGCAGGCATCCACGCATTTCAGAAATTTCATCAATGCCAGCCAGGGCCAGCGTACAGAGAAGGTGGCTGATGCACTTAACCGGGTTGGTGACTTCTATTTCCTGAACACCGAGTACAACCTTGCGAGAGAGAATTATCAGAAAGCATTTGACATGAAGGTTTTTGATGAGGATTACTCCCTTTACCAGATTGCTTTCGTACAGGGATTGCAGAATAACCAGCAGGGGAAAATCAATTCACTTCAGCGGTTGCAGGAAGGCTTCCCCGATTCGGAATATGTTGACGATGCGCTGTATGAACTTGGCCGTGCATACGAAAGAACCGGACAGTTTAATGAAGCAATAAGAAACTACAGGCGTATTATTTCAGACCATACTGAAAGTACATACTTCCCCCGTACATTACTTCAGATGGGGCTTATCAGCTACAACAACGGAGATTTTAACCAGGCACTCGGCTTTTATAAAAAAGTTGCCGAGAATTTTCCCGGTACTCCTGAAGCGCAGGCAGCTGTGCTGGGGATACGCAACAGTTATGTTGAAATGAATAATGTGGATGAATATGTAGCCTATACCCGTAAGCTTGGCGGGGGTGTGAATGTTTCAACATCGGAGCAGGATTCACTTACCTACCATGCTGCTGAGAGGATGTACATGTCGGGGAATGCACAGGCCGCCAGTCAGCTTAACAGATACCTGCAGCAGTTTCCCAACGGAAGTTTTGTTGTGAATGCACGTTTTTACCTGGCTGAACTTCTGTATAAGGAAGGGAAGTATTCTGAAGCCAACACCCACTATACTTATGTGGCAAAGCAGCCGAACAACGTTTTCTCGGAACAGGCATTGTCACGTGCTTCGGAACTCACATACAACGCCGGCAATTACCGCGAGGCACTCGAGTATTTCATCAGGCTTGAGAAGGTGGCAGGCAACAAGTGGAACCTGTTGAAGGCCTATACCGGGCAAATGAGGGGGTATTTCTATGAAAAGCAGTATGCTGATGCCATCAGGGCGGCCGAGAAGGTTAAAGGTTCAGAAGTTGCCAATGAAACATGGATCAGGGAAGCCAATTTTATTACAGGAAAATCACACTACCTGAACAATAATCACAATGCGGCACTTGCTCCGTTAAGGGCAGCAGCAACCGATACAAAAATGGAACAGGGTGCCGAGGCAAAATACCTGGTTGCTGAAATTCTTTACAGGCAGAATCAAAAGAAACAGGCTGAAGATGATATTATGGACTTCATATCGAAGGGGACACCTTTCCAGTTCTGGCTGGGTAAAGCCTTTCTGTTGCTCTCCGACATTTATCACGACAGGGGTGACGATTTCCAGGCCAAGCACACTTTGCGAAGCGTGGTTGATAACTACGGTGCCGAAAATGATGGCGTAAAAGCCGAAGCGGCACGCAAGCTTGCAGCCATTGAAGCAAAGGAAAAGGCTGATCAGCAGGATGCAAAGGATAATTCATTTCAGTTGAGAATTAATGAAAACTAAAAAGAAATAACATGTTTGTGAAAATATTCAGGCTTAGTTTGATTATAACATTATCAGTTGTAACTGGTGTTTCAATGGCGCAAAGGCGTGACACTACCCTTACACAGGAGGTAGAGGTGGTGAAGTCATTCAGGCCTACCATATCTGATGCAAATAAGATAAGCAGCATGCCACGTATTGAAGATGCCCAGCATGAAAAGCCTTCATTTAACTACAGCATTTTCAGCCAGCCTATTTTCAATACCTTTTCTGTCAATACATTAAAGGCAGCAACCTTTTCCTCTACCCGTCGTGAAGAATCGGGTTACGGACTGGTTAGGGCCGGAGTTGGCAATTACTACCGTCCATATGGGGAGATATTTTTCAACAGCAACCGTTCAAGGAACTCCATGTTTGGTTTGCATGGCAGGCACCTTTCTTCTCATGGCAAGCTTAACCTGGAGAACGGAGAGCGGGTAAAGGCCCCTTTTTCTGACAATGAGGCGGAGATGTTCCTCAAGCACATGTACAGAAATTCAGTGCTATCCATAAATCTGGGCTTTAACCACAACGGGTTTAATTATTATGGCTATGCTGCCGATACGATTCCTGATTTCCTTAAACAGGATGGTCAGGAGGTGAATTATTTCGGCAACAGGCAAACTTTCACCAAGGGAAGCTTCCATATAAACCTGGAGAACCCTGGTGCCCGTAAGAATGACTTTGCATTTGACTTTGATTTTCTATATCATTACTTCGGGACCAAGACCGGACAACGTGAGCATTACGGCCGTTTCATTGCCGATGTGAAGAAGCCAACATACAATGGTACAGGATATCTGAAAGCAGGCTTGACTTACGTGGATGCAGATAATATTGCCGACAGGTACAAAATGACATTCGGACGTGATCAGTTGACTCCCGGATATAACCGCCAGACAATCCTTACTGCCCAGCCGGGATATAAGGTGGGTGGTGATATGGCTAATATCAGATTTGGATTAAATACCTGGTTTATTATCGACAGCAGCAATGATTTTGTGGCTAAAATGGCGCCTGACATCAGGGCAAACCTTGTTCCGGTAAAGGAGATCATCAATATCTTCGCCGGAATTGACGGAAGGCTAATCCATAACCACTATTCGAAAATTGCATATGAAAATCCTTTTGTAGATCCTGAACACCTGGTGAAGAACAGTTTTGAAAAGTTCAGGCTATATGGCGGATTTGACGGTAAACTTGCTACCAAAACAAACTTTAAACTGCAGGTAGACTATTCCATCATCAGGGATCAACCGCTCTATTACCTCTTCAAATATATGAATGATGGGCAGTTGGTTGTTGACAATGATTTCGATGTAATCTATGATAACCTGGACTTACTGAAATTCAATGTTGAAATATTCCATCTGGCATTCAATAAAATGAACATGGTACTGTCGGGAAATTATTACGTATACAAAATGGAATCGATGGCAGAGGCGTGGAACATGCCTGACTGGGATGGAAAATTTTCACTCGCTTACAATGTCTCAGATCAACTGAGTGTGTCAGCCGATTTATTCCTTACAGGTCAAAGAAAGGCATTGATAATGGGTGTACCGGTGAATGATTCCCGTCCATTGTTTCATAGTGAACTGCTGGATCCTGAAAGGCCGATGTATGAATTACTTCAGCGGGAGACCTATACCCTGCCAACAGTTTTTGATTTGAATTTCAATGCCAACTATAAAATTACCGGGCAGTTTTCTGCATTTGTTCAGCTCAATAATTTTGGTTTCCAGCAATACCAAAGATGGCTTGGTTATCCGGTGCAGAAATTTAACTTCCTTGGAGGTATAAGTTATGCTTTCTGATACCAGATTCTGAAAGAAAAAAGTCAGAGTAAAAAACACTTTTTATATTATTTGAAGGGAAAGGTTTTTTGCCTCATTTTCAAGTTAATATCTTGTTGAAAAAATGAGTTTAAAATGCGTTAAAAACACCTTCCCCTTGGCTTTATTTTATTATATTTGCGCGACGCTTTGAACACACTGCAACAGATAGAATAAGTGTCTGACATACAATGATTTTTGTCAAATAAATTCATTTTTATATTAGTTTCAGGATGATTTATTGGGCGGGAAGTATAAAAAGAATAAAATGAGTGAGATAGAAAAAAAAGTTCCTTCTTCGGAAGGGAATGGTAATTATTCAGCATCAAGCATACAGGTACTGGAAGGACTGGAAGCTGTCAGGAAAAGACCTTCCATGTATATTGGCGATACCAATGAAAAAGGTTTGCATCACCTGGTTTATGAGGTTGTAGACAATTCTATAGATGAGGCCCTGGCAGGTTATTGTGATACAATCGATGTTGTTGTGCATGAAGATAATTCCATTTCAGTTCATGACAATGGGCGCGGGATACCGACTGAGCTTCATACAAAGGAAAACAAGTCGGCCCTTGAGGTTGTAATGACAGTACTTCATGCGGGCGGAAAGTTTGATAAAGATTCCTACAAGGTATCAGGGGGTTTACATGGGGTGGGTGTGTCCTGTGTGAATGCATTGTCTTCGTATCTGAGGGTAGAGGTAAGGCGTGAAGGTAAGCTATGGATGCAGGAATATTCAATAGGGAAGCCTAAAAGTGACGTAAAGGTTACAGGTGAATCTGACACCACTGGTACCTCAGTGACTTTCAAACCCGATGATACCATTTTTCAGACAACCACCTACAGGTATGAAACCCTGGCAGCACGACTGCGGGAACTTGCATTTCTTAATGCAGGCATTACCCTCACCATTACTGATAAGCGTTCAAAGGATGAGGAAGGCAACTTTAAGGCAGAAACTTTCTTTTCAAGGGAAGGGTTAAAGGAATTTGTTGATTACCTTGATGACACAAGGATGAAGCTGACCCCTGAAATTATCCATATTATCACTGAAAAGAATGATATTCCGGTTGAAATTGCAATGCAATACAATACTACATTCTCTGAGAATATCCATTCATATGTGAATAACATCAATACAATAGAAGGCGGTACGCACCTTACAGGATTCAGGAGGGGGCTGACCCGTACCCTGAAAAATTATGCTGAGCAGTCGGGTATGCTGTCAAAGCTTAAGTTCGACATCAATGGCGACGACTTCAGGGAAGGACTGACGGGTGTCATTTCAGTTAAGGTAGCCGAGCCCCAGTTTGAAGGTCAGACAAAAACGAAGCTTGGCAACTCCGATGTCAGTCTTGCAGTCGACCAGGCCGTCAGTGAAGCACTGACACATTATCTGGAAGAGAACCCACGGTCTGCCAAGATTATCGTAAACAAGGTCATTTTGGCTGCACAGGCCCGTCATGCGGCACGTAAGGCACGTGAAATGGTTCAGCGGAAAAATGCCTTGTCGGGTGGTGGTTTGCCCGGAAAACTCAGTGACTGCTCAGAAAAAGATCCCGCATTAACCGAAGTGTTCCTTGTAGAGGGAGATTCGGCAGGCGGAACTGCAAAGCAGGGCCGCGACCGCCGTTTCCAGGCTATATTGCCCCTCAGGGGTAAAATCCTCAATGTTGAGAAGGCAATGCAGCACAAAATCTTCGAGAATGATGAGATCAAGAATATTTTTACTGCCCTTGGGGTCACTATAGGTACTGAGGAGGATTCAAAAGCCCTCAACATGGAAAAACTCAGGTATCATAAGATAGTTATCATGACCGATGCCGATGTCGATGGAAGCCATATTGCTACATTGATAATGACTTTCTTTTTCAGGTATATGCAGGATCTCATTAAAGCAGGTTACCTGTATATTGCAACTCCGCCATTATACCTGTTAAAGAAGGGGAAAAAAGAAGCTTATGCATGGACAGAGCAGCAGCGTCGGCAGATCATCGAAGAATGGGCCGACGGTGTGGAAAGCAATGTTCATCAGCAACGTTACAAAGGTTTGGGTGAAATGAATGCCGAGCAGCTTTGGGAAACCACAATGAACCCTGAAAACAGGACATTGCAGCAGGTAACCATTGAAAATGCTGCTGAAGCTGATCACATCTTCTCGATGCTGATGGGCGATGATGTACCGCCCCGCAGGAAGTTTATCGAAGATCATGCTACTTACGCCAATATTGATGCCTGATGTTCATGTGATGCCTGAACCAGGAAACCTGATAAATAATTTCACTGAATGAATATTTGTGTTTTTTCTTCTTCCAGTAATGCTATTGCGGATATCTATTTTGATGAGGGGCGGAAACTTGGAAGCCTGATAGGTGAACAGGGCCATTCACTCATTAACGGAGGAGCCAATGTAGGATTGATGGAAACTGTAACTGTTGCTGCTGCGCAGGCAGGTGCCCGGACAACAGGGATTATCCCTGAACGGTTTGTTGGCCGTTCACTTGCCTCCGATAAACTGCATGAACTGATTGTTACAACCGACATGCAGGAAAGAAAAGCAAGGATGAGGGAAATGTCAGATGCATTTATTGCATTGCCCGGAGGGTTTGGTACCATTGAGGAAATTATGGAAGTTTTGACACTGCGGCAGCTCGATTACCATAACAAGCCTGTCGTTTTTATTAATACTTCTAACTTCTTCGGGCACCTTATCAAGCTGTTTGAACAGTTTTTTGAGGAAAATTTTGCAAAGGAAATTTACAAATCATTGTATTATATCGCAGAAGATTCAGTTCAGGCCCTGGATTTTATAAATACCTACAAGCCTGTTGTTTTGGATTCCAAGTGGTTTGTAGTGCCGGTTAAATAACTTTTGTGATTTATTTTCTGCCAATTTGCCTGAAATTGTTGTAACTTATTAACATGAATAAGCCATATTTGTTAAAATTTGCAAAAGCTGGTTGAACAGAATTATAGTGGCAAATAATTTGCGATAAAGCCAATACAATAAAAATCTTAAAATTTATAGTAATGGAAAATGCAAAAAAATATACTTTGACCTTTTTGCTGGTATTAGCAAGTGCATTTTTGGCAGTGTGGCTTTACAGCTCATTTTTTGTGAAGCCACAGCAGGTAATTATTTCGGAGCAGAAGCCGCTGAGTTTTGTTAATTTGCCGGCCAACAGTCAGCAGCAGTTACCCGATTTAACGTTTGCTGCCCAGAACTCTGTTCATGCTGTTGTGCATATCGCTACACAATCGGTGAGGGGTGGCGGGTGGTCGACCGGTAATCCGTTTTTTGATGAGTTCTTTGGCTTGCGCCAACAGCAGCCTCAAATTGCAACAGGTTTTGGCTCAGGTGTGATTTTATCAGCTGATGGATACATTGTCACTAATAACCATGTAATCGAAAATTCGCAGAATATTAAAGTAATTCTAAATAATAAACAGGAGTACGATGCTAAGCTGGTGGGGGCAGATCCTTCAACTGATCTTGCATTGCTGAAGATTGAAGCAACAAATCTGCCTTACCTCACCTACGGGAATTCCGATGAATTGAGGCTGGGTGAATGGGTGCTTGCGGTAGGAAATCCATTTAATCTTACCTCAACCGTAACTGCCGGCATTGTTAGTGCCCGTGCACGAAACCTGAGGATAAATGCAGATCAGTATTCCATTGAGTCATTTATACAGACTGATGCAGCGGTAAACCCCGGCAATAGTGGTGGTGCCCTTGTTAATCAGAATGGAAACCTTGTAGGCATTAATACAGCTATTGCCTCGCGTACAGGTTCATTTGCAGGATATTCATTTGCTGTTCCGGTTTCCATTGTGAAAAAGGTTGTTGAAGACCTGAAGGAATTTGGGATGGTACAGCGTGCATTGCTGGGTGTTTCAATCAGTGATATCGATGCAAAGGTGGCCAGTGAAAAAGGGCTTTCAAGTATGGAAGGAGTTTTTGTAGGTGGTGTAGCTGATGGAGGTGCAGCCCGGGAAGCAGGTATCAGGGATGGTGATGTAATTCTCAGTATTGCAGGTGAACCTGTGAATTCTTCATCTGAATTGCAGGAAAGAATCAGCAGGTTCAGGCCTGGCGATGATATCGATGTTGTTGTAAAAAGAAAAAATGAGCGGAAACATTTTAAGGTGACATTGCGTAATAGACACGGAGATACTCAAATTGTCCGTGACGATGCCTCCGTTTTGGGCGCTGCATTCGAACCTGTCAGCAATGAAGAGAAACGGACTCTTAAAATTGACAATGGGATAAAGGTATCGAAAGTTGATAGTGGCAAACTGAAAGAAGCTGGTTTGTCTAAGGGCTTTATTATAACTCACGTGAACAAAAAGCCTATTTATGAAGTAAATGATTTAAGGAGAGAGATCGGGAACGCGAAAGGAGGAATACTTATTGAAGGGATTTATCCCAACGGAGAATTAGGATATTTTGTTTTTGGAGTTTAACTTGCCAGTTAACGTTAAATTCAGATAACATACAGTTATTTATCCTTTTTTGAAATACAGCTCCTTTGTTCCCTAATTATTAATGTATATTTGCACGTTTTTTTAAGGAGAGAATAATGAGACAATTAAAAATCACAAAGTCCATTACGAATCGTGAAAGCGCTTCTCTGGACAAATATCTGCAGGAAATAGGTAAAGAGGAGCTTATCACCGTAGAGGAGGAAGTGGAACTTGCTCAGCGTATAAAAAAAGGTGATCAGGCTGCCTTGGAAAAACTGACACGGGCCAACTTAAGGTTTGTTGTTTCTGTGGCAAAGCAGTACCAGAACCAGGGATTGAGCCTTCCTGACCTTATCAATGAAGGGAACCTGGGGCTGATAAAGGCTGCCGAGAAATTTGATGAAACCCGTGGATTTAAGTTTATCTCCTATGCAGTGTGGTGGATTCGTCAATCTATTCTACAGGCATTGGCCGAGCAATCACGTATTGTCAGGTTGCCTTTGAACCAGGTTGGTTCATTGAATAAAATCAACAAGGCATATTCCAAATTTGAACAGGAACACGAACGGAAACCTTCACCCGAAGAACTGGCCGATTCTCTTGAGTTGCCTGCTGACAAAGTTGCTGATACCCTCAGAGTCTCCGGACGTCATGTGTCGGTTGATGCTCCTTTTGTTGACGGTGAAGACAACAGTCTGCTCGATGTGCTTGTTAATAATGATTCCCCCAACGCTGACCGGTCCCTTATCCAGGAATCGCTTGCGCGTGAAATTCACAGGGCGCTGGCTACCCTTACAGAAAGAGAGGCTGATATTATCCGCCTGTTCTTTGGAATCGGATGCCAGGAAATGACCCTTGAGGAAATCGGCGAACGCTTTGGCCTGACCCGTGAGAGGGTGCGGCAGATAAAGGAAAAGGCAATCCGCAGATTAAGACATACTTCACGCAGTAAGCTCCTTAAAACCTATTTGGGATAAATTGATAGTTTATAAGCATAAAAAAGAAGGTGGCTGATTCAGCCACCTTCTTTTTTATACATCCTGCTATTACATCTCAAGTATTTTAAATTCTGTCCTTCTGTTCATCCGGTGCTCATCTTCTGTGCAGTTAATCCCGTCGCTGCACCTGTTCACCAACTGGGTCTTCCCGTAACCTCTTGCTGTAATCCTGTTCTGGCTTATACCTCTGGAAACAATATAATCTACTGCTGAAAGTGAGCGTCTGTTGCTGAGCATGTCGTTATATTCGATGCTGCCCCGGCTGTCGGTGTGTGACCCTAATTCCACCTTCCACAAAGGATTGTCGTTCATGATGGCTACCAGTTTATCGAGCTCTTTTTCTGATTCAGGTAATAAATCCCATTTGTCGAAGCGATAGTATATGTTTTCCATCACAAATTTTTGCCCTGTCTCTACCTTCTCAATTCCGATTTCCTTTTTCAATATGCCGTAGGATTTATTTTTTGTTGTAAATGCAACCGAGCCATTCATATATCCCTCCAGAGCTGTAGTTGCATTATAATCCGCAGCTTTATCGAGCTGCCTGCTGATGAGGCCTTTGCTGTTGGTGGTTAACTGGGTGTTGTCATTAAAATTGACTGTCACTCCCGGCACAGGCTCTCCGGTAACCCTGTTTTTAACAACCAGCTCAAGTCCGTATGTTCCTTTAAATGATACTTTGTAAATATCATCGTTGCTGCTTCCTCCTTCCCGGTTTGAAACAAAGTATCCTACTTCCTCATTGGGGTGCACCACCAGTCCAAAATCATCAGCATTTGAGTTCAGCCCGTCAAGGTTTACAGGCTTGGAGAAGCCATTGCCTTCCCTTGTGGCATAATATACATCAAAACCCCCCTTGCTTCCCTGTTGGCCGTTGGAAGCATAAAGTAATACATTGCCTTTATGTAAGAACGGAAACATATCGTCACCTGAAGTATTGATCTTATCACCCAGATTAATCATTTCTCCCCATTTCCCGTTCTTTCTTACCGACATATAAAGGTCAGTTCCCCCATATCCTTTCCCCGGGATATCGGAGGCAAAAATGAGGGTATCGCCTGTTGGAGAAACGGCAGGATGGCCAATAGAATACAAGGAGCTGTTAAAAGGCAGTTCTTCCGATATCTTCCAGTTATTACCTGATTTTGTAAGGATGACAATCTTCAGGGGAATTTTTTTTCTCTGAAAAACAATGTTTTTTACTTCCGCATTGTCATAATTGCTCAATGTCATGAATAGTTCGCCGGTATTTTTGCAATATGAAACCGGACCAGCGTGATATCCCGAACTTGCTTCTTCACCAACAAGGTCTCTTCCCGAGACAAAATGGCCTTCATTGTCAATTGCAGAGGAAAACAGCTTGTAATAAATATTCCTGGTTCTGCCCTGATTTATTTTCTCTGTATCTGCAGGCAGAAAACCTGAATACCATAATTCATTTTCCACGAATGAAGGACCAAAGTCACTCCATAGCGTATTCACCGGAACTTTCTCTATCTCAAGAGTGGTATTCTCATAGAATACCTGCGCCATCACGCAGAATGGCAACATAAACAACAACAGCAGTTTTGATTTTTTCATATCCCCGATGGTTTATTTTTGACAGGCTAATATTACTATATTTCAGCTAATAAAGCAATATAAAGCACCTGTTTAATAATCCACAGGTGTTAATATGTATGTTGGAAATGTCAGATAATTTTTGTCAGCAGCACAACATTTTCAACATGATGGGTATGCGGGAACATGTCGACAGGCTGTATGGCAACAGTCCGGTACAGTGAACCAAGCATACCGATATCACGTGCCTGTGTTGCAGGGTTGCAGCTGACATAAACGATTTTTTCCGGTGCAATTTCCATTATTGTTGCAATAACATCAGCATGCATACCGGCACGGGGCGGGTCAGTAATAATTACATCAGGATGCCCGTGAGCCTGTATGAAATCCCTGTTGAGCACATCTTTCATATCGCCCGAGAAAAATATTGCATTCCCAATGTTGTTTAAGACAGCATTTTGCCTGGCATCTGAAATCGCTTCAGGGACATATTCAATTCCTACAACTTTTCCTGCATTGGCTGCTATAAAATTTGCAATTGTACCTGTTCCTGTGTATAAGTCGTAAACAGTTTCCCTGCCTGTAAGGCCTGCAAACTGCCGGGTTACCTTGTATAACTCATATGCCTGTGCTGAATTTGTCTGGTAGAAGCTTTTGGGGCCCACCTTGAACTTCAGGTTTTCCATTGCTTCATAAATATGGTCACGGCCGGCATATAACTCAACAGGCAGGTCGGTGATGGTATCATTCCCTTTGGGATTGATAACGTACATCAGTGAGGTGATTTCAGGAAACTGATGTAACAGCGCCTTTAGCAAACTTTCTCTTTCCGCAGTATTATCTTTATAAAAGGAAAGAATGACCATCAATTCATTTCCAGAGCCTGTCCTGATAATCAATGTCCTTAGAAAGCCTTCCTTATTTTTGATGTCAAAAAACTCAAGCTTGTTGTCAATGGCATACCTGTATATAAAGTTCCTGATTTCATTGGATGGGGAACGCTGCAGCCAGCACATTTCAATATTGATAATTTTATCGAACAATCCCGGTACATGAAACCCTAAAGCTTCCGGGTCGGCAATGCTGTCATTCGTATGAATTTCTTCTTTTGACAACCAGCGCCGGTTAGAAAAGGTAAATTCCAGTTTATTCCGGTAAAAAGTATCCGAATTAGACCCGATAATGGAAGATACAGCAGGCAAATCAATTTTACCAATCCTTCTTAGCTGATCCTCTACCTGCTTTTGCTTATAATCAAGTTGCTTCTGATAGGGGAGGAACTGCCATTTGCATCCGCCGCACACCCCAAAGTGCCTGCAAAAGGCCTGCACACGGTCGGCAGAAAACTCCTGAATCCTTGTGACAACTGCCTCCTGGTAATTTTTTCGCTTCTTTGTTACCTGCAAATCCACAACATCTCCTGGCACAACATGCGTGGTGAAAACGACCATGTCATCAATTCTGGCCAGTGCTTTACCCTCGGCCCCGATACTTTCGATGCGAATTTTTGTGTAAAATGGTTTTTTGCTCTTCCTAGACACTTTTTTTCTGCAAATATAGTATTTACAAGCGTTTGAGTTACTTTTTGAGCTTTTTATTGATTCCCAAATAAAAACTATTCTTCCCATTCTGGGAAAAATCATCGATTTTGCCTCCAACTTGCTTATTTTCTGTTTGAAATATAATCGGCGTAGCAACTTTTTTCTTTATATTTGTTATGATTTAATGGTTGGTTTTATTTTCAGAAATAGAACTTAAAAAGGGGAAAGCATCTTCTGTATTTATGATTGGTTTTGTGTTTAGGGGTTTGTAAATCATCAATCATCTTCAAAAAGCGTCCATGGCTTTCCCCTTCCTTTTTTACCCACAAGGGTATTTTTTTTGTCCTTTTTTCATCCACATCCTTTTCATCATTAATCACTATCTTTGACGCCATTGTTATTGAAATGATTTCATTAAATAAAATTCAGGTGAGCTTCGGGGGTTTCGACCTGCTGAAAGATGTCAGTCTGTTGATTCAGGCTGACGACAGGATTGGTCTTATCGGTAAGAACGGAGCAGGCAAAACGACCCTGCTGAAACTGATTGCAGGCCTTAATCAACCCACAGGGGGTGAAATAGGCTTTGTGAAGGGGACAACAATCGGGTACCTTCCGCAGGAAATGCGTTTAAAAGATACAAATACACTTGCCGGTGAAACTAAACTGGCATTTGAGGAAATTATATATATAGAAAAGGAACTCGCCCGGCTCAATCATGAGATTTCGTTTGCTGAAGATTATCATTCTGCCGATTATCTGAATAAACTTGACAGGATAACCGATCTCAATGAACGCTATACCATACTGGGAGGTGAATCGTATGAAGCCCTGATGGAACAGACACTGCTCGGCCTTGGATTCGAAAGAACCGATCTGAACAGGCAAACTTCTGAATTCAGCGGAGGCTGGAGAATGCGTATTGAGCTTGCAAAACTGCTGCTGAAAAGACCCGATGTGGTTTTGCTTGACGAGCCTACAAACCATCTTGACATCGAGTCAATTCAATGGCTCGAGAATTTTCTTAGAAGCTATAAAGGGGCTGTTGTCCTTGTATCACATGATAAAGCTTTCCTTGATGCTGTTTGTAATCGTACAGTGGAAATATCACTTGGACGAATTACCGATCAAAAAATGAATTTTTCATCATTTGTCGTATGGAAGAAGGAGCAGCGTGAAATCCAGATGGCTGCCTTCCGCAACCAGCAGAAAATGATTGAGGACACTGAAAAATTCATTGATCGTTTCCGTTATAAATCCTCCAAAGCGGTGCAGGTCCAGTCAAGGATAAAGCAACTTGAGAAACTGGACAAGATTGAAGTGGAGGAGCTGGACAATGCATCCCTGCGCATTAAGTTTCCCCCCGCACCCCGCTCTGGCAGGCTCGTGGTTGAAGGGAAGAATATCAGCAAAAGCTATGGCAGCCACAAGGTGCTTGAAGAGATTGATATTTCAGTGGAGCTTGGCGAAAAAGTTGCCTTTGTGGGAAGAAACGGCGAGGGGAAAACCACGCTTGTGAAAATTCTGCTGGAACAGATTGATCATGAAGGGCTCATTAAAACAGGGCATAATGTCAAAATAGGTTACTTTGCACAGAACCAGGCGCAGCTGTTGAATGAGGAACTTTCAGTTTTTGAAACAATTGATGAAATTGCAACCGGTGACGTCAGGACAAGAATCCGCGATATCCTTGGAGCATTCCTGTTTTCGGGTGAAGATGCCGACAAAAAGGTGAAAGTTCTGAGTGGTGGCGAGAAATCAAGACTCGCAATGATTCGGCTGATGCTCGAACCGGTGAACCTGTTGATTCTGGATGAGCCTACAAATCATCTCGACATGCAGTCGAAGGATATTCTCAAGGAGGCTCTTGTCCAGTTCTCAGGAACAGTGGTGGTCGTATCACATGACCGTGATTTTCTCGATGGACTTGTCGGTTGTGTTTATGAGTTCAGGAACAGAAAAATTAAACAGCACCTGGGAGGCATTTATGATTTCCTCCAGAGAAAGAAGATGGAGTCATTAAAGGAACTTGAAGTTCAGTCAAAAAATAATGGCTCTGTTGCCGCTTCCCGTGGTGAGGTAAAATCACAAGGCGGAGAGCTGAGTTTCGTTCAGCAAAAAGAAATAAACCGTAGTATTTCAAAACTTGAAAAGCAGGTGCTTGTTACTGAAACGAGAATAGAGGCAATTGAAACACAGCTTTCGGAAATTGATAAACGGCTTTCCACGCCTGGAATCAACCACCAGGCTGAAATATTCGAAACTTATGAAAATCTGAAACAGGAACTGTCCCTCGTAATGGAACAATGGCAGCGTGAACACGAAGAACTGGAAAACTGGAAGAAGAAAAAAAACTGGTAATGAATAACGAAGATTTTATTTATGGTACACGGGCGGTAATCGAAGCAGTTAAAAGCGGGAAGAATATCGAAAGGGTACTGATAAAGAAGGGGCTCGACAATGAGCTGGCTGCTGAAATGTTCCACCTGATCCGTGAGGCCGGAATTTCATTCCAGCATGTTCCTGTAGAAAGAATCAACCGGATAACAAGAAAGAATCACCAGGGGGTGCTTGCATACGTGTCAGCAGTAGAATTCACCGATCTTGAGTCTGTTTTACCAACAATATATGATTCAGGAAAAGATCCTTTGCTGCTGATTCTCGACCAGGTGACTGATGTGCGGAATTTTGGGGCCATTATACGTACAGCCGAATGTGGAGGTGTTGATGCAGTCATTATCCCTGAAAAAGGTATGGCACGTATCGGGTCCGATGCTGTGAAAACTTCGGCAGGTGCGCTTCATTCAGTTCCGGTATGCAGGGTGAAAAGCCTTGTTTCAGCCATCAGGTATCTGAAGGATTCAGGCGTGAAAATCGTTGCCGCCACAGAAAAGGCATCAGGGCTGTATTTAAATTCGGAAATGAATATTCCACTGGCTCTTGTGATGGGATCAGAAGAAAGCGGCATATCGCCTGCCATTTTGAATCTGACTGATGAACAGGTACGGATACCCCTTCTTGGCAAAATAGAATCACTGAATGTATCGGTTGCCGCAGGCTTATTGATATATGAAGCCTGGCGCCAGAGAAATCAGTTGTGAACAGGAATTGTCCTTCTGAAGGTCTGCTCAAGCGAAATGAATGTTTCAGTGCTCGATATGCCGGAAATTTTTTGAATCTGGAAGCTCAGGATGCTTTTTAGATGCTCATTGTCCTTGGCATATACTTTTATAAAAATAGCATATTGTCCGGTGGTATAGTGGCATTCAACAATTTCGGGAATCAGTTTCAGCTTTTCTACAACTTCGCTGAACAGACCGCCCTTTTCAAGGAAAATACCAATGTAGCTGCATGTTTTATAATCGACTTTATTGGGATTGATATGATATCCCGAACCAATTATTACTTCCAGTTCAATCATCCGGTTCACCCGCTGATGGACTGCAGCCCTTGAAATACCAACTTCTTTTGCAACATCTTTAAAGGGAATCCTGGCATTTTGGGTAATGATATCCAATATTTTCAAATCAATATCATCCAGACTATTCTTCAGAGCCATTTTGCTTTTTTTCTTTCAAATGTAGGAAAATCATCCAGTTCTTTAACTGCAAACCTTTTTATTAACGTGTATACAGTAAAAATGCCGGCTTGTGCCGGCATTTTTACTGTATTGCTACCTGCCGCTTAAAATCCATTTCAAGTGAGACAAAAGTCTCGGTTCGTGCAATCCCTTCAATTTCCTGAAGCTTCTCATCGATAATTTTCTTCAGGTGCTTGTTGGTTTTTGTCTGGATTTTAATAAATATAGCGTATTGTCCTGTTGTATAATGACATTCTACAATTTCCGGAATATTGCGCATGGCAGCTACCACCTGGGTGTGAAATTTAGCTTTCTCAAGGTATATCCCCATATAGGCACAGGTATTGTAACCCAGTTTCTGAGGATTTACAATAAATTCACTTCCTGTGATAACACCAATATTAAACAGCCGCTGTACCCTCTGGTGAATGGCTGCTCCTGAAACCCCGCATTCCCTTGCAACTTCAAGGAAAGGGATACGGGCATTCTTTGTAATTAATTTTAGGATTTTTTCATCCAGTTGATCTATATCTGCAGCCTGCTCGAGGTAATCTGATTTATTCATTCTTCTTATGCTTTCTGTTTCAAATTATAAAGCAAAAGTAGAAAAAAATTACAATTATAAATAATGGATGCTATAGAACATTTAAATTTTTGCAATCCGTAAGTTGGCCTGATGAACTGATTTAATTATTATTAACAACATATTGTATTTCAACTGAAAAGTTATTCCGACAAATGTTTATTCCCGGGTTGGCATATTCCATTTTGCTGAAAAACAAGAATTTTTCACTTAATTTTTATATTGCTGAACATCAGAATATTCCATAATAATGATAATTTTACCCCTGCAAAATTTGAAATGAATATGAGAAAGATAATCTTCCTTCTGTTGCTCATGCCTTTTTTCTCGCACAGCCAGGTGCAGTTTTTACAGTATTTTCATCCGAAAACCCTCAGGTTCGATTTTCTCCTGGGCGGCAATGCCACTGAACAGACAATCTTTCCGCAACAGATGAAGCAGGAACCTCACTGGGCAGGTTCTTTTATAAACCTTGTTGATACCTTTAATTACGGAACATATCGTTACCGGGTTCTGGATGCTGATACCCGACTGCTGCTTTACTCAAGGGGTTTCAGTACGATTTTCCAGGAATGGCAGACTACGGCGGAAGCAAAAAAAATGAGCAGGTCATTTTACCAGGCTGTTTTTTTCCCTTTTCCTAAAAACAAGGTCATTCTTGAGATCGATTACAGGCAGTGGGACGGTTCCTTCAGTAACATTTTTTCGGAAACAATTGATCCTGAAAATTATTTCATTCTCAGGGAAGAACCATTTCCTTATCAGGCAGAAGTTATACTGGAGAACGGAGATCCAAGTGAGAAGGTAGATCTGGTTATTCTGGCCGAAGGTTATACATATAATGAAAAGCAGAAATTTATTGATGATGCTCACCGTGTTGCCGGTTATTTATTCGAAGAAGAGCCTTTCACGACTGAGAAGAATAAGTTCAATGTAAGGGCAGTATTTACACCTTCCCCCGAATCGGGAACAGATATTCCCGGAGAGGGCATTTACCGGAACACAGTATTCAATTCTACATTTTACACATTCGATGTAGCAAGGTACCTGACTACCTGGGATATGAAACCGGTTTATGATGCTGCGGCTTCTGTCCCCTGGGACCAGGTATATGTGCTTGTAAATTCCAGTCGCTATGGCGGGGGAGGATTTTATAATTTCCTGAATGTTTGCACCTCCGACCATGCGCTGACAAAGGAAGTGTTTGTCCATGAGTTCGGTCATGGTTTTGCTGGTCTTGGCGATGAATACTATGATTCTGAGGTTGCCTATGAAAATTTCTATAATCTGGAAACAGAACCATGGGAACCAAACATCACGACGCTTGTTGATTTTGATAAAAAGTGGAAGCCGATGCTGTCGCCATCTACCCCGGTTCCTACGCCACGTGAGTCAGAATTTGCCGGAACTGTTGGTGCATTTGAAGGGGGAGGGTATATGTCGAAGGGAATATACAGCCCCTATATAAACTGCAGGATGAAAGGCAATGATGCCCGGAAATTCTGCCCGGTATGCACTGATGCCATCAAAAGGAAGATCGAGTTTTATACAAAATAAAAAAAACGGACTTGTTCATCAAATCCGTTTCCCCTCTTCTGAAAGAATAAAGTTTATTCCTTTTTCATGAACCCGTTTGTAATGAAGTGTGCCATTATAAGTGCAACACCTCCGAAGAAAAAGATCATCGTGAAAAATGCAACTACTTCGTTTAATACCCTCGACAATGCAAATCCGCTGATTACTCCGGCTGCCAGTCCGATGAGGAAAATCCCCCACTTAAGCAGTGCATATTTCGATGGTTCAGTTCTAAAGATTCTGGCATCGGCACCTTTATCAATCAGTGCCAGTCGTTCCCTGGTCCTTGTAGTCCAGTATACGTAAAGAATTGCAAATAATGCCAGAAAAAATCCGATTGGTACAAATATTCCTTCCATGATATTAAAAATTTAAATTGTTTTTTTATTTTCTGCCCTTTTGACGCACTGATAAATCTTCGGTTACACTTTTTTTTAGAAATTCTTTTAAATAAATTTGTAACCATGCATTCATAATTACGTCAAAAGGGGCAGATGGAAAAACGAGACGATATTTATTACATAGAAAAAGTGATAAATGGGCAGACCAGCTACTTTTCCTATATCGTCGATAAATATCAGGATATCGTGTTTTCAATTGCACTTAAAGTTCTTAGAAATCGTGAAGATGCCGAAGAAATGGCCCAGGAAAGTTTTATCAAAGCTTATAAGTCATTGAATTCTTTCAAGGGGAATGCTAAATTTTCGACCTGGCTGTACAGGATTACATATAATACATGTATTTCTGAAATCAGGAAAAGGAAGAATTTCTTTACCTCCACCGAAGACATCCAGATCAAAGATGAGGCAGAAGAGATGAACCTTGACGGAATTCCTGAAGAGAACCGTGAAAAATATGTGAAGGCTGCCCTGGAGAAACTGCCCGAAGATGAATATACACTGGTGCTGCTTTATTATTTCGAGGACCAGTCGATTGATGAAATCAGCAGCGTAACCGGGCTATCGGCCAGCAATGCCAAGGTGAAGCTGCACAGGGCAAGGAAGAAACTTTATACCATTTTGAATGAAATGCTTAAAGAAGATATACATACAATATTATAATGGCCACTAGATAAATATACTGTCATGAAAACATATGAAAACGATATAGAATTAAAACGGTTACTGAAATCAGTAAAACCGGATTCTCCTGGCAGGGACTTTTCATCACAGGTGATGAACCGCATATTTGAGGAAGTTAAAGTAATGGAGCAGGTAAAAGCTGAGCCATTGCTGGGAAGAGGCTTCTGGATTATACTCACGCTGTTTGGTGTATTGATGGCAGCAATGGTAATCTATTCATTAAGTACAGGTGCGGCTGAGCCATCGTCAGGTTTATTGCCCGATGTCGATTCTACTGCTGTGATGTCAGGATACCGTTCATTCTTTGAAAGGTTCAGTGCATTGCCTGCAAGTATTGCCGGAATAACCCTGGCTGCATCGCTTCTTGTGTTTATTGAAAAGTTTCTTGAGTCGAAAAAAGTTGCTTTATCATAAGAAGGAAAAGCATAAAAAAAATCCTGGCCGTTACTGGTCAGGATTTTTTTTAGTAGCAAACCTCGGGAATCAGGTACTTGCCTACATACATGTCTATACCTTCTTCAAGGCTTGTAAATGGTTTTGTATATCCTGTTGCACGAAGCTTGTCGATTTCTGCTTCAGTATAATACTGATAGCGCCCTCTTAAATCAATCGGCGTATCGACAAATGAAACTTCCGGGTTCAGTTTCATGCTGTTGAAAACTGCGTAGGTCAAATCAAGGAATGAACGTGCAGTTCCTGTCCCTACATTATATATCCCCGATTTTTCCTGGTGATGCAGAAAGTAGATCATTACATCAGCAATGTCTTCAACATAAATGAAGTCACGGCTTTGTTCACCATCCCTGTAGTCTTTGTGATGCGACCGGAATAACTTCATCTTCCCGTTTTTCCTGATGGTTTGGAAGGCATGCAAAACGACCGATGCCATTCTTCCCTTATGGTATTCATTGGGACCGTAAACATTGAAGAATTTTAATCCCGTCCAGAAAGGAGGTGTCCGAACCTGTTTCAGCGCCCAAACATCGAAATCATGCTTCGACCAGCCATACAGATTGAGCGGGCGTAAATTTGTTACATTGCTGTGTGAATCAGAAAAACCGCATTCTCCATTTCCATAAGTGGCTGCCGATGAGGCATATAATAGGGGAACCTGGATCTCGGAGCAAATGTTCCACAACCGCTGCGAATATATCAGGTTTAACTGCTGGTATAGCTCCGGTTCCTGTCCGACAGTATCGGTACGGGCTCCCAGATGGAAAATGAAATCAACTTCTGATGCATGGCCTATCAGCCATTTGAAAAATTTATCCCTGTCGATAAACTTTCTGTACTTTTTATTAAACAGATTTAAATCTTTGGAAGGATCATCAAAACGATCAACTAATACAAGGTCGGTATATCCAGCCTCATTTAACTTCCCTGTCAAATAGCTGCCTATAAAACCGGCAGCTCCCGTTATTACTATCATTTTTTCAAAGCGGTTTAATTGCCATGTATTGTCATACCTCACATCACGGCGAGCTGGTCAATACAATAACAACTTTTAACAATTTTTATTGTATTTAAATGAATAAAAATTTTCAATAAAATCAGATTTTCCTGATTGTGATTCCTCATACCATAGATTATATTTTGCATGAATTGGTTGCTTGAGTATTATAAATTATCTTCTTCATCAAAACAGTAATTGATGCCATTTGGTTTTGCAAAAAAATGGTGATCTTTGTACGAATTAAAAAGTTTATGGATATGTGTTCAAATAAGTCAAATAACAATGGATATGAAAAGTTCGAGGTGTTCGATAAAAACATTACCGAAGAGCTTTCGCATCATTACAGGGGTATTCTGAACCTGGTAGGTGAAGATATTTCAAGGGAAGGCCTGGCCAGGACTCCCGAACGTGTTGCCAAATCATTGCAGTTTTTACTGCAGGGTTACCAGACCGATCCGGTTGAAATACTGAAATCGGCAATGTTCAGGGAAGATTACCGGCAAATGGTCATTGTTAAGGATATTGAAATCTATTCTTTATGCGAACATCACCTTCTGCCTTTCTTCGGGAAAGCTCATGTTGCATATATTCCCAACGGAATTGTAACCGGGTTAAGCAAGATTGCACGTGTTGTTGATGTTTTCGCACGAAGGCTGCAGTTGCAGGAAAGGCTGACACTCCAGATTAAGGAATGTATCCACGATACACTCAAGCCCCTGGGTGTGGCTGTTGTCATCGAAGCACAACATTTGTGCATGCAGATGAGAGGCATCCAGAAACAACATTCCATCACTACCACCTCCGATTTCACAGGTGCATTTCAGAAAGAAGCAACACGTGATGAGTTTATAAGGCTGATAAGGTAGTTGCTATACCTGTTGTTTACCTGAATTCAAGGCAAACGGGGGCAGGTATTTTTAATTCATTCCCCGTATACTGAGGAATTCCGTTTTCATTCATTTTAAATATGGCGATGTTCCCGCTTCTTTGATTTGCAACCAGCATAAATCTGTTGTCGGGACTGAAGGTAAAGTTGCGGGGCCAGTCGCCCTCAGTAGATACTGAAGTAACCCATTCAAGCCTTCCGGTGCCGCTGTCTCTTTTAAATACGGCAATGGAGTTGTGCCCGCGGTTTGATCCATACAGATACCTGCCATCAGCCGAAAGATGAATATCGGCACAATAATTTGTGCCATCAAAACCTTCCGGTACAGTTGAAATGGTTTGCAGTTCCGTCCATTTTCTCCCCTTTTTTTCAAAAGCAGTAATTGTTGAATTCAATTCATTAATTACATAAATTACATTTCCCCGGGGATGTATTGACAGGTGCCTTGGGCCGGCTCCCGGGGCCAGAGCGGCAAATGACTGTGATGCAGGTTTTAATCGCTTTTTGTCAATCTGATGGATATTGAGCCTGTCGGTCCCCAAATCGGTACTCATGAGATGTTTTCCATCGGGATGAAATTTCACGGCATGGGCATGGGGCCCTTTTTGACGCGATGGATTTGGCCCCGAACCTTCATTAACGATGGTTGCCGTGGCAGGAAGAACGTTCCCGTTCGATTCAAGCGGGTACAATGAAACAGTACCGCCGCCATAGGTTGCGATTGCTGCATATTTGCCGTCGGCAGAAATATCTACATGGCAGGGATCATCCCCATTTGAAACCTGCTTGTTCAGGAACTGCAGGCTCCCGTTTTGCATGATGCGGTATGCCTGGATAAAACCACCCGATGGTTCAATTGCTTTGGCAGGCCGGGTAACTGCATACAGGTAATTCCTGTCGGGAGAGATTTTTAAAAATGATGGGTTGTCGGTTGCCTTAAAAGTCTGCACCAGGGTTAAACTGCCTGTTGTACTGTTGAACCGGCAGTAATATATGCCTTCGGCTCCCTCCGATGTGAAGGTGCCCACATATAAACCTTCCTGTTTTTCTCCCTGTCCGAAACCCGGCAGAAAAGTTAAAAGCAGTGTAAAGAGTGATAATATTTTTTTCATGACATTTTTGTTGTTCAATTTATAAAGATTTAAACGATAAAATGAACATTTTCTTGCAACAAATTCTTTTTAATGGTAACTTTTTATCAGTTTTACTTAAAAATCAGATTATGAAAACAATGATTATTCTTGCAGGACTGGCCTTCATAGTGGCTTCCGGACCTGCAAAGGCACAGAAGCTTGAAAAGGTTTGGGAAACCAAAGCCGGACTGCAGACTCCTGAATCGGTCCTTTTTGATGAGGAACGCGATGTGATGTATGTATCAAATATCAATGGGAACCCTTCCGACAAAAACGGAAGCGGGTTTATTAGTATACTCGATTCCAGGGGCGGGGAAAAGGAATTGCATTGGGTCAAAAACCTGAATGCTCCCAAAGGTATGGCAATGAGAGACGGGAAATTATATGTTTCCGATATTGACCAGCTTGTTGAAATCGATATCAAATCAGGGAAGGTCCTTAAGAAATATGATGCGCCCGGAGCTGTGTTTTTAAATGATGTGGCTGTATGCAATAATGGTATCGTGTACGTTTCCGATACCCGGACGGCCAGGATTCATGCCCTTCAGGATGGAAAGCTTACCGTGTGGATGGAAGGGGCGCCCCTTGAAAATCCAAACGGGCTCTTTACCGAAGGAGGTAAATTGTACATCGGCGACAACAATATTTTCGAAGTCGATGTAAAATCAAAAGAGGTGAAAAAGATTATTTCTGATGCAGGGGGAGTGGATGGCCTTGAAAAAACGAATAAAGGTGAATTTGTATTTTCAAACTGGCCCGGACGAATATTTATCCACCGGAACGGCAAAAATATCAAACTGCTCGATACTACCGAAAAGGAAATCAATACTGCCGACCTCGATTTCTCAATGAAACATAACCTGGTGCTGGTGCCTACCTTTTTCGATAATAAGATAGTGGCATACAGAATAATAGATTGATCATAATAAAAAAACAACTGTCAATGGAAAAACCGATACAAGCTGCTAAAGCTCCCAAACTTGTTACACTCGAACCAGGTACCTATTTCTGGTGTGCCTGCGGAAGGAGTAGCAACCAACCCTTCTGTGATGGTACCCATAAGGGCACCGGATTATTTTCTCTTGCATTCAAAGTAGAGAAAAGAGAGGATGCCTGGCTCTGCATGTGCAAGCAATCGAAGAATAAACCTTATTGTGATGGTTCACATAAAGTTTTATGAAAACAGCCGGATTATCCGGCTGTTTTTTTTATACTTTCTTGAAATATTCCTTTCCTGCATTACATATCGGGCATCTGTAATCATCGGGGACATCAGCAAATGAGGTACCCGGAGGAATATCTGATGTAGGGTCTCCCTCTTCGGGATTATACTGGAACCCACAAACAGTGCATGTGTATATGTCCATATCATGTTCTGCTTCCTGCATTTCCTGCTCAGCAGGCTGTGCTTTCTTTTCGGTTTCTTCTTCCTTATCAAGTTGTTTTTTGTCAATATAAGTTGGAGAATTTTTAGGTGACAGCATCTTGTATTTTTCCCTGTACCATGCATAGGTGAGTGGTTCTTCATCCGATAACAGTTCGCTTTCCTGTACTTCACCTATTATAAGTAAATGCGTCCCCACATCATGACTCGATATCACCCTGCAGTCGAACCATGCAACGGCCGAATCAAGAACTATTGGTGCACCTGTTGCCGAAGTTATATAATCTACATTGCTGAACTTGTCGATTTCTTCGCCCGACATGAATCCAAATGTTCCGATCAGCGAAGTGCTTGCTTCTTTTTTCAGGACTGAAATTGAAAAAGTCATGCTTTCCATTATTTTTGCTGTGGTTACATTCTTCTTGTGGCAACTTACTGCAATCCTTGAAGGTTCGGAAGTAACCTGGAAAACAGTGTTCCCGATATATCCGTAATTTTTCCCTTCAGCATGGGTGGCAATTATATATATGCCGTATGATAACTTGTGAAAGGCCTTAAATTTCATTTTTTAGTAATTTCTGCGGTTTTCTTTCAAAAATAGGAAGTTTTTTCAGGAAAAAAACTTCTGCCAGGGTAATAATACGAACATTCTCTTTTATACAACTATTCAATAAACTTGGTGATAAGACCTTAATATCATCGCTGCCTGAAAATGGGCAATAGGGGATTTTTTTGTGGTAAATTTTAAAAATAGTTTCAAAATGAGAAACTTTTTCAAAATTATTCCTAATTTGGTACGGTTTTATTCAAATGGACGATCAACTTAAATTTACCGAAAATGGCTAACCATAAGAACAATAGCTCCTATAAAGTATTTATAGTAGAGGATAATATGCTCTATTCTCAAGTCCTTAAAAAACAACTTGTTGATCAGCATTACCAGGTGAAGGTCTTTTATAACGGGAGAGATTGTATATCAAACCTTGATGATCAGCCCGATGTAATCACACTCGACTATACCCTTCCTGATATGACAGGGCATGAGGTGCTGAAGGAAATTCAGAAGAAATCACCCAATTCGCATGTGATTATCATTTCGGCACAGGAAAGCATCAGCACTGCAATTGAGCTGATGAAAGACGGGGCTTATGATTATATCATGAAAGCACCTGATACCCGTGAGAAACTTACGAACATCATTAAAAATATATATGATGCCGATCAGCTGAAAGAAGAGAATACCCGACTGAAAGATGCCATTAAGGATCATTTCAGTTTTAAGAAGCTGATAAAGGGGAACAGTCGTGAAATAGAACATGTATTCAGTTTGATGGAAAAGGCAGTGCAGACAAACATATCTGTTTCCATCAGTGGTGAAACGGGAACGGGGAAAGAGCTTGTGGCAAAAGGCATTCATTATAACTCATCGCGCAGTTCAAAACCTTTTGTTGCAGTGAATGTGTCGGCCATTCCTGCCGGTTTACTCGAAAGTGAACTGTTTGGCCATGAAAAAGGTGCATTTACAGGAGCCGAGTTCAGAAAAATCGGAAAATTTGAACAGGCCAACCATGGAACATTGTTCCTCGATGAGATTGCCGACCTTGATTTGAACCTCCAGACAAAACTGCTCAGGGTTATCCAGGAACGGGAACTTGTGAGGCTTGGAGGTTCTGAAACGATCCCGCTTGATGTAAGGATACTTACAGCTACCCATAAAAACCTGGCAACACTTGTCAATGAAGGAAAGTTCCGCCAGGACCTGTACTACAGGCTGCTGGGGCTGCCAATTGACCTGCCTCCTTTAAGGCAGCGCGGCAATGACATCATTCTGCTTGCAAAGCATTTTGTGAATGAATTTTGCAGGGAAAATGCCATGAATCCAAAAACAATTACCGATGAGGCAAAACAACTGCTGAGAACATACCATTACCCTGGTAATATCCGCGAACTGAAGGCAGTAATGGAACTCTCCTGCGTAATGGCTAACGGCGATAAAATCAAACCAGCTCACCTGAATATGAGTGTGGAGGAAAATGTGCTGAACCTCCTGTCAACCGAAAAGTCATTGGAAGAGTATAATTTTGACATTATTAAGTATTTTCTGAATAAATATAATCAGAATGTAAGGCTTGTGGCAAAAAAACTGGGAATAGGCAAATCAACCATTTACAGGCTGTTACAGAAGAAGGAATTTACATTGAATTGATTTGTTGAACTTTTTTTTCCATTATCATAATTTTTCTGAACCGGATACCAAAAATATTTTTATTTTTACGGTGCAATACGTTCTGTATTGCTTGTGTGTTTGGGGGTTAACTTAAGGGCGGCTAATGAGCTGCCCTTT